>Ga0111538_10000636_pt1 | contig 47683 bp, 42 predicted proteins | sample SoiMethybrSBSTD1_FD_79669 | JGI IMG/M metagenome (GOLD analysis project Ga0111538, IMG submission 79669) | Bulk soil microbial communities from a Populus tree surrounding site in Tennessee, USA - Soil MetaG P. TD hybrid SBSTD1 (version 2)... | ecosystem: Environmental > Terrestrial > Soil >...
CCTGCGCGGTCGGCCTCGACACCGGCGCCGGCAAGGGCGGCTTCCTCACCGCGCTCGAGCTGCCCGCCGGCCAGGTCTACGAGTCTCGCTAGCCGGCGCGCCGCTCGGCGGTCACAGCTCGATCTGCGCGCCGATCTCGACCACCCGGTTGGGCGGCAGGTGGAAGAACTGGGTGGCGGGCCGCGCGTTGCGCGACAGGAAGGCGAACAGCCCCTTGCGCCAGCGGGCCATCGGCGCGCGGCCACCGGTGAGCAGCGTCTCGCGCCCGAGGTAGTAGCTGACGTCGACCAGGTCGACCGCCAGCCCGAGCGTCGAGGCCTGCGCCAGGATGGCGGGCACGTCCGGGTCCTGCATGAAGCCGACGCGGGCGACCACCTGCCAGAAGCCATGGCCCAGCTCGCGCACCTTGACCATCTTGTCCTGCGCGATCTTGGGAACCCGCTGGTTGTGCACCGTGAACAGGACGACGTTCCGGTGCAGCACCTTCGAGTGCTTGAAGTAGTGGAGGAGGACGCCGGGCGTGACGCCGATGTTGGAGGTCATGAAGACCGAGGTGCCGGCCACCCGGTGCGGCTCGCTCGCGCCGATGTCGGCCAGGAACAGGTCGAGCGCGAGCGACTCCTCGGCGATCTTGCGGGCGAACAGCTGCCGGCCGCGGTGCCAGGTGGTCATCATGATGAAGACCGAGAGGCCCATGGCCAGCGGGAACCAGCCGCCGTCGGCGATCTTCACCGCGTTGGCGGCGAAGAAGGCGACGTCGACCACCAGGAACATACCGACCAGCGCGCTCGCCGCCCCCGCGCTCCAGCCCATCAGCCGGCGGGCCACCACCCAGAAGAGGAGCGAGGTGATGATCATGGTGCCGGTCACCGCGATGCCGTAGGCGGCGGCGATGGCCGACGAGCTGCCGAAACCGATGGTGAGCACGATGCAGCCGACCATGAGCAGGTAGTTCATCTCCGGGATGTAGATCTGCCCCTCCTCGCGGGCCGAGGTGTGCAGCACGCGCAGCCGCGGCCAGTAGCCGAGCTGCATCGCCTGCCGGGTCACCGAGAAGACGCCCGAGATGAGGGCCTGCGACGCGATGACCGCCGCGGCGGTGGCCAGGATGAGCATCGGGTAGAGGGTCCAGCCGGGAGCCAGCCCGTAGAACGGGTTCTCGGCGACCGCGGGGTTGGCCAGGACCAGCGCCGCCTGCCCGAGGTAGTTGAGGAACAGGGACGGCAGGACGAGCGAGAACCAGCCGATGCGGATCGCGGTCTTGCCGAAGTGGCCCATGTCGGCGTAGAGCGCCTCGCTGCCGGTCACCGCCAGGAACACGGCGCCGAGCAGAAAGAATCCGTGCCACCCGTGCCCGACCAGGAAGCGGGCACCCCACATCGGGTTGATCGCCTGCCAGACCTGCGGATGCTGGGCGAGCCCGTAGAGCCCGCTCACCGCGAGCACGGTGAACCAGACCAGCATGACGATGCCGAACCAGCGCCCGAGCGGACCGGTGCCGTGCCGTTGCACCATGAACAGCCCGACCAGGATGCCGATGGTGATCGGCACCACCGCCGGCTGAAGCGCCGGTACCCGCACCCCGAGGCCCTCCATGGCGCCGAGGACCGAGATGACCGGCGTGATGACGCCGTCGCCGTAGAGGAGACCGGCGCCGAAGATGCCGAGCATGAGCAGGACGGCCAGCTTGCGGCCACCGCCGCCGTTGCCCTTGTGGGCGGAGGAGACCAGCGCGAACAGGGCCAGAATGCCGCCCTCGCCGTCGTTGTCGGCGCGCAGGATGAAGACGAGGTACTTGAGCGCCACCACCAGGATGAGCGACCACAGGACGAGCGAGAGGATCCCGTAGATGTTGGCCTCGTTCACCGCCACCGCGTGCGGCCCGTACACGCACTCGCGGATGGTGTAGAGCGGCGAGGTCCCGATGTCGCCGTAGACCACGCCGAGCGCGCCGAGCGAGAGCGCGGCGATCTCGCGGCGCGAGCGCACGCGCCCGTGACCGTGCCCGGGAACGCTGGCGGCCCGCGCCGCCAGGGCTGGATGGGTCTCGTTCATGGCCGGCGCCTCTCGCGCCGCGCGCGCCAGGCGCGGCGGACCAGGAGCGTCCCGCTGGTGGCGGCGATGAGGCAGGCGATGGTCGGCTCGGCGCCCCAGCTCCCGCGCGTGAACAGGTGCGGGACCAGACCGAGCAAGGACACCACCAGCGCGAGCCAGAGGATGATCGGGTCGTCGTCAGGACCGAGGTCGGGCTCCGGGCGGGGCGCCGGGCCGCCGGCACTTGTGCGATACGGAGTCACTCACTCTGCTCTTAACTCCGGCCGCGTCAAGATGGAGTAAAGGCTGCGCTCCGCGCCATCAAGGAAACGTAAAGACGGCGGCGTGGTACGTATGGAGTGACGGTCATGCGTTACGTCTGGACCTGCGTGTACGTGGCGCTGGCGACCGCCGCCGCCTGGTCGGCGCGTCCGCTCCTCGCGCTGCCTGACCTGGTCGCGCTCTACCTGCTCGTCATCATGGCGGTGGCGGTGCGCTACGGGCGCGGCCCCTCGGTGGTCGCCTCGGCGCTCTCGGTGGTCGCCTACGACGTCTTCTTCATCGCCCCGCACTACACCTTCGAGGTCCACGACCAGAGGCACCTGCTCACCTTCGCAATCATGTTCGCGGTCGGACTGGTCATCAGCCACCTGGCGCTGCGCGTCCGCCGCCAGGAGCAGGAGGCCGAGGCGGCGACGCTGAGGGTCCGCACCGAGGAGATCAGGAGCTCGCTGCTCAGCGCGGTGTCGCACGACCTGCGCACGCCGCTGGCCGCCATCACCGGCGCCGGCACCGCGCTGCGCGACGAAGAGGGCGATCTCAGCGGCTCGCAGCGGCGCGAGCTGCTCGACACCCTGTGCGAGGAGGCGGAGCGCCTCGAGCGGCTGGTCGCCAACCTGCTCGACATGACGCGGCTCGAGGCCGGCGCCCTCGAGGTCAAGCGCGAGTGGGTGCCGCTCGAGGAGCTGGTCGGCTCGGCCCTGAGCCGCATCGAGGGGCGCATCGACGGCCGGCCGATCACGACCGAGATCCCGTCCGACCTGCCGCTCGCCTCGGTCGACCCGGTGCTGCTCGAGCACGCCCTGGTCAACCTGCTCGAGAACGCGCTCAAGTACACGCCGCCCGGCAGCCCGATCGAGATCGCGGCGCGCCGGGCCGGCGGCAACATCGAGCTCGAGCTCTCGGACCGCGGCCCCGGCCTGCCCGATCCGGCCGAGCAGCTGTTCGAGAAGTTCGTGCGCCAGGCACCGGCCGGCACCGGCGGGGTCGGGCTGGGGCTGCCGATCGCGCGCGGCATCGCGCGGGCCCACGGCGGCGACGTGGTGGCGGACAACCGCCCCGGCGGCGGCGCCCGCTTCATCCTCAACCTGCCGCTCGGCGCCGGCCCGCCGGCCACCATCGCACCCGAGCTCGAGACGCCGCCATGAGCGACGGCGGACCGCTCGTCCTCATCGTCGAGGACGAACTGCCGATGCGCCGCTTCCTGCGCGCCTCGCTGGGGTCGCACGGGTTCCGCCTGGTCGAGGCGGGCAGCGCGCGTGAGGCGACCGCCGCCGCCACCAGCCACAACCCGGAGCTCATCCTGCTCGACCTCGGCCTGCCGGACGGCGACGGGGTCGAGCTGACCCGGCGGCTGCGCGAGTGGAGCCGCGTCCCGATCATCGTGCTGTCGGCGCGCGGCCACGAGTCCGACAAGGTGCAGGCGCTCGACGCCGGGGCCGACGACTACCTGACCAAGCCGTTCGGGGTCAACGAGCTGCTCGCGCGCATGCGGGTCGCGCTCCGCCACGCCGCCGAGGTCGGCCAGCCGGCCGAGGCGACGATCGAGATCGGCGCGCTCCACATCGATCTCGCGCGCCGGCTGGTCACGCGCGGCGGCGCCGAGGTGCGCCTCACGCCGATCGAGTTCCGCCTGCTCGCGCTCCTGGCGAAGAACGCGGGCCGGATGCTGACCCACCGGCAGATCCTGCAGGAGGTGTGGGGGCCGGGGCGCGGCGACGAGACCCACTACGTGCGGGTCTACATGGCCAGCCTGCGCCGGAAGATCGAGGACGACCCGGCGCGGCCGCGGATCCTCGTCACCGAGCCGGGCGTCGGCTACCGCCTGCGCGACGGCTGAGACGCCGCGCCGGCGGCGCCGGGTTCTGGCGGCTTCGGCAACGCTGCGCCTAGCTGGAGTAGCCACCGGGCGGGGTGCAAGTGACCGGAACGGGTCCGTCCCGGACGGGCATCGATCTTGCGACGGCGGGACGGCGCAGTGCACCGGAAGCTCGCGTCTCTCCTGGTCATGATGATGGTCGCGATGGCCGGCGGCCCCGCCGCCGACGCGGGCCAGCGCGCCGCCCGCCGGCCGGTGCGCCGCGCGATCGCCGGCCACCACGGGATAAATGAACGAACGTTCGTTCATCAACGTTCGTGGGGGTCGGGGCGACGGCGGGTCGGCCTCGGGCGGGTGGCGCGGCGGCTGGTCCCGCGGCGGGCTCCGAGCGGCCCGGGGCGGCTCGAGCGGCGGGCGCTCGATGGGCGCGAGCTCTTCATCTACTTGCCGCCCGGCTATCGCGCCGGCGAGGGCCGCCGCTATCCGGTGCTCATCCTGCAGGACGGCCAGAACCTGTTCGGCGAGGGATCACACAGCTGGCAGGTCCACCGGGCGATCGACGCCGAGGTCCAGGCCGGCCGCGCCGAGCCGGTGATCGTCGTCGGCATCCCCGCCCAGCCGACCCACGAAGGGCGAGTCGGCGAGTACGCGGTCGACCGCGACGCCGGACTGGGCCTGGGCGGCGGCGGCGCCCGGTACATCGACTTCGTGGCCGACCGCCTGGTGCCCTGGCTGCGCCGCGAGCTGCCGGTCAAGAGCGGCGCCCGCCACGTCGCGATCGGCGGCTCGTCGATGGGCGCGCGCATCGCGCTCGAGGCGGCCCTGGCGCGACCCGACACCTTCGGCAAGGTGCTCGCGCTCTCGCCGTCGGTCTGGTTCAACGACGCCGAGCTCCTCCGCCGGGTCGAGGGAGGCGCGCCGCTCCCCACCACGGCCGAGATCTACCTCGACAGCGGCGCCAGCGGCACCTCGCGCGACGACGCCGACAACGTGGGCCGCCTGCGCGACGCCCTCCTCGCCCGCTCCTTCCAGCACGGTTCGTGGGACGCCCCCGCCCGCCGCGCTCCGCGCCGCCTCTGGCACTGGGTCGAGCCCGGCCACGAGCACAACGAGACGGCCTGGCGCGAGCGGTTCCCGCGCGCCCTGCGGGTCATGTTCCCCGCCGACCAGGCGCCGGCGGAACCATAGAATCGCGCGGCCCGCGCTCGCCGACCGGATCGTCAGGCGACCAGGGCGGCCAGCGCAGCGAAGGCAGCGGACAGGGCCAGCGCCAGGGAGATGGGCAGGGTGGAGATGATGGGTCCTCGTGCCATGGTCCCACGCTAGCGGCGCGATCCCGGGTGGGCCAGAAAACGTCGAAACGGCGGACGGGCACATTGCTGGTAGCATCGCGCCATGGACAGGCCGTTCGCGATCCTGGCGCTCGCCGCCGCCGCCGCCACCGCCACCGTCGCCACCGCGTGCAAGCAGCGCAGCGACGAGAAAGCCGCCGGCGACAAGGCGGGCCCGCCGCTCACCCTCGCCGAGCTCGAGAAGCTCGCGCCCGAGACGCTCGCCGGACTGCCGCGCAAGCTGGTCGCCCCGCTGCCGGAGGTGAACCAGCTCAGCGCCTACTACCAGGACGACGGCAACACCCGCTCCGGCCACGTCGTGTTCTCGCTGCTGTCGGATCCGCCCCGCACCGTCAAGTACTACGAGGGGCGCTTCCGCGAGCGCGCGTCGATCGGCGGACGCACCGCCTACACCCGCCAGTACCAGCCGAAGGCGGCGCCGGAGACCGCCGAGGGCTGTCTCATCGTTGCCGACAAGGTCGGCGTCTGCGTCGACCTCGCGCCCGCCACGATCGGCGAGCTGGGACCCATCTTTCACCAGCTACCGCTCGCCGAGCTCGAGAAGCGCGCCCGCTGACCTCAGAACGTCACGACGGCGCGAATCGAGACGCCCTCGTGCATGAGGTCGAACGCCTCGTTGATGCGCTCGAGCGGCAGCTTGTGGGTGATGAGCGGGTCGATCGCGATACGCTTGTCCATGTACCAGTCGACGATGCGCGGCACGTCGGTGCGGCCGCGCGCGCCGCCGAACGCGGTCCCCTTCCACACCCGGCCGGTCACCAGCTGGAAGGGGCGCGTCGAGATCTCCTGGCCGGCGCCGGCGACTCCGATGATGACGCTCACCCCCCAGCCGCGGTGGCAGCACTCGAGCGCCTGCCGCATCAGCTTGACGTCGCCGACGCACTCGAAGCTGTAGTCGGCCCCGCCGCCGGTCAGCTCGACCAGGTGGAGCACCAGCTCGCCCGCCAGCTGCCTGGGATTGACGAAGTGGGTCATGCCGAAGGAGCGCGCCATCGCCTCGCGCCCCGGGTTGATGTCGACCCCGACGATCATGCCCGCGCCCACCATGCGCAGCCCCTGCACCACATTGAGCCCGATGCCGCCCAGCCCGAACACGACCGCACTGGCCGCCGGCTCGACCCGCGCGGTGTTGATGACAGCGCCGATGCCTGTCGTCACGCCGCAACCGATGTAGCAGATGGCGTCGAACGGCGCGTCCGGCCGCACCTTGGCCAGCGCGATCTCCGGCAGCACCGTGTGGTTGGCGAAGGTGGAGCAGCCCATGTAGTGGTGAATCGGCTTGCCGCCGATCGAGAAGCGGCTGGTGCCGTCCGGCATGACCCCCTTGCCCTGGGTCGCGCGGATCGCAGTGCACAGGTTGGTCTTGCGGCTGAGGCACGACTTGCAGGCCCGGCACTCGGGCGTGTAGAGCGGGATGACGTGGTCGCCGGGCGCCAGGCTGGTCACGCCCTGGCCGACCTCGAGCACGACGCCGGCCCCCTCGTGGCCGAGGATGACCGGGAACAGCCCCTCGGGATCGGCGCCCGAGCGGGTGAACTCGTCGGTGTGACAGACGCCGGTCGCCTTGATCTCGACCAGCACCTCGCCGGCCTTCGGTCCGGCGATCTCGACCTCCTCGATCCGGAGAGGCTCACCCCTTGCGTACGCGACCGCCGCCCGTGTCTTCATTGTTCTCCCTTTCTGTCTTCGGGGCGGAGCCTACACTAGCTGGCCGGGGCAAGCAGTCGGCTCAGCGTCACCTCGAGGTCGCTCTGCAGGAGGCGCAACATGCTGGCGAGCTCGCTCTCCGGCAAGCCCAGCCGCTCGACCAGGAGCCGCATCGTCTGGTCGAAGACGTTCTGCCGGACTGCCGCCAGCCAGCGGGACACCGTCGAGCCGTGCACCTGGTACATCTGTGCCAGCCGGTCGAGGCCGAGCCGGTCGAAGTAGTAGAGGCGCAAGAGGTTGCGATCGCGCGCGCTCTCGAGCCCGGCGAAGGCGTCGCGGATGGCCGCCTCGAAGGCGGCCCGGTGGCGCCGGCGCATCAGATCGAGCTCCGGATCCTCGTCGGGCGACGGGAGCGCGGCCAGCCGAGAGTCGTCGAGCACCTGCTCGCGGCGCCGCGCGCGAAGCGCGTTGAGACCGGTGCGAGCGGCCGCGACCGCCAGCCAGCGGTCGAGCGGCCCGTGGCCGAGGTAGTTCGACAGCCGGCCCTCGACCTCTCCGTCGGCCACCAGCAGCCGGTCGCGCAGGGTGAGCGCGATCTCGTCGGCCAGCCAGCCGGGCTGGCCGAGCTCGCCGGCGGCGCGCGCCGCAGCCGCGCGGATCATGCCGTCGAGGGCGCGCAGCGCGACCGGGTCGCCGGCCAGCGAGGCGCACGCGAGATAGAGGTCGGCGAGCCGAAGGACTGCCGCCGCCCCATCGCCGGCCCGCGCCCGTTCGAGCTGGCGAACCAGCGCCTCGCGATCGCACACCACGGCGGGCCAGGCCGCCTGACCGGCGGCGACGGCCTCGGCGACCTCGCTCGCGTCCATCGCCGGCATGATAGCGTAACGAGCAGAGGCCCATGCATCACTTGCAGGAGCAGACGGTCCTCGACTTCGTCGCCGGACAGCTCGGCGAGCCGGCGGCGACCGCGGCCCACGAGCACGTCGATGTCTGCGCGCGCTGCCGCGAGCTGGTCGCCGTGGTCGCGCAGCTCTCGCCGCCGGTCGCCGACGGCGACACCGACGGCGACGATCGCGACGTCCCGGTCTCTCCGACCGCGGCGACCGCGCTCACGCCGGCGGCCCGACCGCGCGCCCGGGCGAAGAGCGACACCACCCCGCGCCCGGTCGACCGGGTCGACGAATACCGGCTCACCGAGCTCCTCGGCCGGGGCGGCATGGGCGCGGTCTACCTGGCGCACGACACGCTGCTCGACCGCGAGGTGGCGATCAAGTTCATCTCGCTCGAGGTGTCGCCGCAGCACCGCCGGCGCCTCCTGGTCGAGGCGCGCGCCGCTGCACGCATCAAGCACCCCAATGTGGTCACCGTCTACCGGGTCGGCGAGCAGGCCGGCCAGCCCTACGTCGTCTACGAGCGGGTCCGCGGCAAGACGCTGCAGGAGCTGGCCCGCCCCACCCCGTGGCCGAAGGTGGTGGAGCTCGCGGTCGGCATCGCCCGCGGCCTCGCCGCCGCCCACGAGGTCGGCGTCCTGCACCGCGACATCAAGCCGGGCAACATCATGCTGTCGGAGGCCGGCGACGTGGTGCTGCTCGACTTCGGTCTCGCCAAGATCGCCGGTGAGGAGCCTCCGCGAACGGCCGAGCCGGCAGCGCTGTCAGCCGGCCCGGCGACCGGGCCGGACGGCTCGCGCATCACCGCCACCGGCATCCGCATGGGCACGCCGCGCTACATGTCGCCGGAGGCGTGGCGCGGCGAGCCGGGTACCGCCCAGTCGGACATCTACTCGCTCGGCGTCGTCCTCTACGAGCTCAGCGCCGGCCGCTCACCCTTCGGTGCCGCTGCGGCCGACGAGCTGGCGCGCCGCGTGATGACCGAGGATCCACCGCCCCTCGCCGACGCGGCGCCCTGGGTGCCGCCGGCCTTCGCCTCGGTGGTCGACCGCTGCCTGCGGCGCGAGCCCGGCGAGCGCTACTCCTCCGCCGGCATCCTGCGCGCCGAGCTCGAGGCGGTGCAGACCCGGCGCGCCCTCGAGGCGGTCGATCGCCTGCGCGCGCGCGGGGAGCCGCCGTCGGGCAATCCCTACCGCGGCGCGGCGCCGTACGGCCCCGGCGACGAGGCGCTCTTCTTCGGCCGCCGCGCCGAGCTCGAGGTGCTCATCGACCGCGTGCAGAAGACTCCCTTCGTCCTGGTGGCGGGCGACGCCGGCGTGGGCAAGACCAGCCTCTGCTCGGCCGGCCTCCTGCCCCTCGTCCGCGAGGGCGCGCTCGGCGGGCCGCGCCACTGGGCCTGCGAGTCGATCGCCTGCGGTGAAGAGCCGCTGGCCGCGCTCGCCGCGGTCCTCGCCCGCCACGTCGGCGGGCAGCCGGCCGAGGTGGCGGCCCTGGCGCGCGCGCAGCCCGACCAGCTCGCCGAGCGACTGCGCCGCGGCCACGGGCTGTGCTCGGGCCACCTCGTGTTCGTCGACCAGCTGGAGGATCTCGCCGTCCGCTGCGAACCCGAGGAGGCCCGCCAGATGAGCCGCCTCCTCGGCCTGCTCGCCCAGCCATCGCCGACGCTCCGTCTGGTCGCCGCGGTGCGCACCGACGGGCTCACCCGCATCGCCGCGCTGCCCGGGCTCGACGCCGCGGTCGGCCCGGCGGTCTACATCCTCCTGCCGCCGCGCGCCGCCGCCCTGCGCGAGATCGTCACCGGCCCGGCCCGCCTGGCCGGGCGCGCGCTCGAGCCGCCGCTGGTCGACGCCCTGGTGCAGCAGGCACAGAGCGGCGCGCTCACTCTGTCCCAGCTGCAGGAGCAGCTGGCCGACCACTGGCGGCGGGCGCCGGCTATTTCTTGAAGTAGGTGGGCGCCGCCAGCTCGACGATGATCGGCAGCCGCTCGCCGGCGTGCTTCTCCTTCACCTTGGCGACCAGCTCCTTCTGGTTCTTCGAGGCCTTCACCGCGGCGTCGAAGTCCTGGAGGTACTGCAGGGTGGCGTCGAGGATCTCCGGTCCGCCCGGCTCGCCGTGCCCCGGATAGACCTGCTTGGCGCCGAGCTTCTTCAGATCCTCGAGCGCCGCGATCCACTTGGCCGGCGGGGTGTCCTTCAGCCAGGCATGCACGTTGTTGTAGGCCAGATCGCCGGTGAACAGGCTGCCCGACTTCGCCTCGTAGAGCGGGTGCGCGGTCTTCGACTCGGCATCGGCGTAGGACAGCACCTTGAGCTCGGTCGAGCCCACCTTGATCGTGTCGCCGGCGATCGGCTCGGGCACCACCGCCTTGTCGGCCAGCACGTCCTTGAGCGCGCCGCCGAAGTAGTCCTTGCTCTTCATGAAGGCGAGGGTCTTGTCGGCCGAGCCCTTGAGGACCTCGACCGTGGCCGGCGCCGCCACCAGCTTGGCGTCCGGGAAGGCGGCCAGCAGCCACTGGGCGCCCATCAGGTGGTCCGGGTGCGGGTGGGTGATGTAGATGGTCGTGACCTTTCCGTCCAGGCCCTTGACCAGCTCGATGAACTTGTCGACCTCCGGCTTCACCAGCTGGGTGTCGATGAGAAGGATCTCGCCGCCATCGACCACCGCGTAGGAGTCGACCAGGAAGCCCTGCTCCGAGGCGGTGTAGGACTTGATCGTGGGGCCGGCCGCCGTCGGCTCCGGCGGAGTCTCGGGGGTCTGGGGCGCGGTCGTCTTGCCCGCGGTCTCACCTCCCGGTTCGCCCGCCGGTTCGGCTTTCTGATTCCTCTCCTTGTCCTTCTTGCAGGCGGAGAGGGCGAGGAGAGCGGCCGCGGCGAACACGGCGGCCCGAATGCCAAGGGTTTTCGTCATGAAGGGTTCCTCCTGTCCGGACCGACACGGCTGGCGAGAAATCTTGCAAGAAAAAGCGCGCCCGGTGTCGATCGGTCATGCGAATCGTCACGATGCTCCTCGCCGCCACCCTGGCGACCGCGGCCGGCGGCGGGGCCACCGCGCGCGCCCAGACCTCCGCCCCCACCCCGACCGCCGGCACCCCTGACGCGACCGGTTTCGCCTACCGCTACGCCGCCGGGCTGGACGGCAACCTCGCGCTCGGGGTGGTCGATCGCTTCCTGGTCAACGCGCGCGGCGACATGCTGGTCACGAGCCCGGTCTGGGGTCTCTACCTCGAGCCGCGCTGGACCTACGCCGAGGTGAACGACGTCAAGACCGACGCCGAGTACTACCTGCGCGCGGTCGGCTTCTTCCACCCGCGCGACCGCTTCTACGGCTTCGCGGTCGGCCTGCTCGAGCGCAGCTTCCGGCGCCGCTACGAGGTCCGGGTCACCGAGGGGGGTGGGGTCGGCTGGAACCTCCTCCAGGACCCTGCCCTCCAGCTCCTGGTCGCCGAGGGTCTGGTCTTCGAGACCACCGAGTTCTATGTCGCCGACCTGGTTGGCGACCCCGACGCGACCTCGACCCGGCGCAACGTGGTCCGCTCGGTGACGCGCGCCAGCGGTCGGATCCGGCTGGCCGACAGGACCGCGCTGTTCTTCGACGCCTATTTCAAGCCGTCCATCACCGACCTCGAGGACTACCGGATCCTGGCCAAGGCGTCGTTCGAGCTCGCGCTCGGCTCGGCCGGCGGCCACCAGGTCGCTGCCCGCGCCCTGCTCGATTACACGCGTGAGACGGTGCGGGTGGTCGGCACCAGCGAGAACGAGCTCATGCTGACGTTCGGGGTCGGCGTCCGCCGCGAGTGAGGAGGCGCGGAACCGTGACGCGGTGCTCCGGGCCGCTCGTGTGAGCCGAGTCGCACGGCCGTGAGGCCAGACAGCGACAGACAGGGGCCGGCGAGCGTTTGCCTGCCCATTTCGCCGCCCACATCAATACAGTCGCGGGCCATGCGCCACCGCCCCCTTGCCGTCACGGCCCTCCTTCTCCTCGCCGCCGCTCCGGCGTCGGCCTCGGTCCAGCGCGGCATGCTCACAGCGCCGAGCCGACAGGCGCCGTCCGACGTGGCGCGCGCGTTCATCGCCAGGAGCGCCGGCCTGTCCTCCGATGGGCTGGTCGTGCGCGCCGAGCGCCGGATCGCGCGCGGCTCGCTGGTCGCCGTGGTGCAGCGCCACCGCGGCCTGCCGGTCATCGGCACCAGCGCAGCGGTGCGGCTCGACGACCAGGGCCGGGTGCGCTGGGTCCGCTCGTCGTTGCGCGCGATCCACCTCGACCGGGTCGCTCCGCGCCTGTCGGCGGCGGCCGCCTTCAAGGCGGCGGGCGGCCGCGGTGCCGCGCTCCGGTCGCGCCTGGTGGTGGCCGCGCTCGGCAGCGCCGCCCCGACCCTGGCCTGGGAGCTGGTCTCGCCGCCCGATCGCGCGCGCCTCGAGCTCTGGCAGCAGCTGGTCGACGCCGACAGCGGCCGCCTCATCGCGCGCCGGAACCTCATCCGCACCGCCGCCAAGCACCGCGCCGAGGTCCACCCGGAAAATCCGGTCGCCACCCCCGACCGCGTCGAGGTGCAGCTCACCGAGCTGCCGGCCGCGGCGACCCGGCTGAGCGGGCCGGACGTCCGCGCCTGGAACTGCATCGACGAGCACCAGTGCGTGGACATCGGCTTCGGCTACTACCACTGGTGCGAGCCGGCGCCGCGCGTACACACCAACGCCAACGGCAACTTCATGAACGTCGATCCGCCGGCCGACATGCTGAGCCCGACCGACCTCTACGCCGAGCTCATGGCCTACTACCAGACCAACAAGGCGATCGTCTCCTACCGCGCGCTCATCGGCGACGACTTCGAGATCGACGGCTCGCCGGTGATCGCGGTGGCCAACCTGCAGTTTCCCGGCGACTCCTGCGCCGGCCCCGGCAGCGCGCCGGCCGGCTCGCAGATGACCCCGCTCGACAACGCGTTCTACGCCCCGCCCGGCTCGGCGATCGTGCCCGGCATCGACGGCTCGTCGATCTCGATGGGTCAGGGCACGCTGGCCGACTTCGCCTACGACGGCGACGTCATCTACCACGAGATCGGCCACGGCGTGGTCTACACGCTGGCCCCCGACCTCGGCTACGTCCTGCCGCACCCGCACGGGATCGACAGCACCCCGGGCGGGCTGGTCGAGGGGCTGCCCGACTACCTGTCGTCGTCGATCACCGGCGATCCCCTGCTCGGCGAGTTCGTCGGCCAGGACTTCGACCCCGAGAGCGGCGTCATCCGCAACCTCGACAACGATCGCCGCTGCCCGGACGACATCGCCGGCGAGCCGCACGCCGACGGCGAGATCATCGGCGGCGCGCTGTGGGAAGTTCGGGCCGGCCTGGCCAGCGATGACCGCGTCGCGATGGACCGCGCCGTGACGACCGCCATCGACGGCATGGGCGCCGACACCAACTTCGCCGCCTTCCAGGAGCTGGTGGTGGCGGAGCTCGAGGTCGCGCTCGGCGCATCGATCGCCGACGGCGCCGCGGCCGCGTTCGAGGCGCGCGGCCTGGTCGACTGCGGCGGGTTCGTCCGCGACCTCCCGATCGACGCGGTGCACAAGCTCCTCTTCCTCATCAACCCGGGGAGCAACGGGTCGGCGCCGGCGCCGGTGCAGTTCCGGGTCGACTTCGAGCAGGGCGCGCCCGATTTCACCCTGCACGCCACCATGTACGAGGGAAGCGACACCTCGCCGCTCACTCTGCTCATCAAGCCGGGCAACGAGGCGATCGAGTGGAACCCCGCCCCCGACGCGCCGACCATGGTGACGGTGACGCCCGGCGGCGACGGGACCATCTCGCAGGTGGTCGAGGGTCCCTTCGAGGGGATCGTCCACCTCCAGCTGGTCAGCTCGAGCGGACAGCACGGCCTGACCGACATCAGCGTCAGCGCCGAGGTGGAGCCGAACCCGGCCGACGCGGGCCCCAGCGTTGGCGGTGACGCCGGCATCGGCGGCGGCGACAGCGGCGACGACGACGAGGGCGGCTGCGGCTGCCGCGCCTCCGGGGCGCCGGGATCGGCCGGCGCGCTGCTTCTCGCGCTCCTCCTGGTCGTTCGCCGCCGCCGCCGCGCATAACATCGGCGCATGCGCGCCGCCGCCGCCGTCGCTCTCGCCCTCTCCGCCGCCTCGGCTGCCTGCGCCCCCTACCAGGCGGCGCGGCCGCTGGCGGCCAGCGAACGGCACGACACCGGCCTGTTCGACGGCGCCGGCGGCGAGAAGCTGTTCTGGCAGTCGTGGCAGCCGGCGGGCGAGAAGCGCGGCGTCCTGGTCGTCATGCACGGGCTCAAGGACCACTCGAGCCGGTATGCTGGCCTGGCCGGAAAGCTGACCGCGGCCGGCTACGCGGTCTACGCCTTCGACCTGCGCGGCCACGGCCGCTCCTCGGGGCGCCGCGTGCGCATCGACTCCTTCGACCAGTACACCGCCGATCTGGCCGCCTTCCTCGAGCTGGTCAGAGTCCGCGAGCCCGACCGGCCGATCTTCCTGTTCGGCCACTCGATGGGCGGCGCCATCGCCGCGCTGACCGCGATCGAGAAACAGCCGGAGCTGGCCGGCCTCATCCTGTCCGGCCCCGCGCTCCGCCTCGACATCTGGCCGCTCACCGTGCCGCTCACCCGCCACTCCGGCTCGCTCATGCCCGGCCTGCCCTTCTTCCGCCTGTCCGACGACGACTTCTCGTCCGACCCGAAGGTGGTGGCCGCGATGGGCAAGGACCCGTTCATCCATCACGGCGGAGCCGCGGTCGGCACCGCCGCCGGCCTGATCGGCGCCACCCGGCGCATCTGGGCCGGCACCTCACGCTTGACCCTGCCGATCCTCGCGCTGCACGGGACGCGCGACAAGCTCACCTCTCCCGCCGGCAGCCGCGAGCTCATCGCCCGCGTCCCGTCGACCGACGCCACCCTCCGGCTCTACGACGGCTTCATGCACGATCTCCTGCACGAGCCGAAGGGCGCCGAGGTCGCCGCCGACATCCAGGCCTGGCTCGACGCCCACACCGGCGACCGCCCAGCCGCCCCCTTCGCCCCCGGCCGGCCGACCGTCGACGACGAGCGCCGCGCCCCCACTCCCTGGCACCCGAGCGAGAGCCTGCTGGTCGGCGCCGCCGGCCAGAAGGTCTCGGACGGCGGCGAGCTCGACGGCACCGTCGCGCTCGCAGTCCGCTCGCGCCTCTTCCTCGGCCGCCCGGCCTCCTACTGCCTCGGCTTCGACGGCGCGCTCGGCGGCTCCGACACCGGCCTGGTCTACGAGGCCGAGCTCTATCCGGTCGGCGCCGGCCTCCGCCTCGGCGACCGCGGCGTCGCCTGTCTCGCCGCCGGCGCCGGACTCGGCGGCATCAAGGACGCCGTCCCCTTCGGCTGGCAGATCCCGGTCGAGGCCTGGTTCGACGTCGGCCTCGGTCCGGTTCGCGTGGCCGGCTGGCTCGAGGGCACCACCGTCCTCGACTCGGATGTGCGGCAGGACGGTTCCGACATCGACGGCCTCGACGAGCTGTCGGCCGGACTCGCCCTCCGCCTCGGCGGCGACGACCGCTACTGGGGGCGCACCACCGCCGGGTACGGCCCCTTCCTCGCCGCCACGTTCCGCCAGGCCATGGGTGCCGAGTTCCTCGGTCTCGCGCTGGGGATGCATTTCTGGGGCAGCGACTGATGGCTGCTCAGATTCATGAACCGCGTGCGGCGCGCGATCCCGCCCACCATACTGCCGGCAGGTGCTGCCGTCCCGCCGTCACGCTGCCGCCCTCCTCGCCGCCCTGCTGAGCGCCTGCTCGCTCCTGTCGCAGTCGAAGGAGGTCGCCGAGCTCGCCGCCCAGGGTGAGTCGCGCGCGCTCGACGCCCGGCCGCGCGGCCCGCGCACAGCCGACACCGAGCGCCGCCCCGATCTCCTGATCGTCGCCATCGACGGGGTCGACCGCGACCTCCTCTACCGCATGCTGCGCGCCGGCAAGCTGCCCGGCCTGGCCAGCCTGCTCGGCGTACGAGGCGGCCGCTTCCCCCACGCCCACTTCGACGATCGCCTGCTCACCACCCTGCCCTCCAACACCTTCACCGCCTGGGCCGCGCTCTTCACCGCCCGGCCGCCGGCCGAGAGCGGCATCCCGAGCACGAGTTCTTCATCCGCGACAAGGGCCAGTTCGCCGCCCCCGGCCCGGTGTCGACCAGCGACGCCACCCCCGCGATGAAGTCGTACACCGAGGACTACGCCGACGACCTCTTGACCGCGCCGACCATCTACCAGCAGATCCGCCAGGTCGACCCCGGCGTCCGCATCTGGATCTCGATGAGCCAGTTCCACCGCGGCGCCGACCGCCTCCTCACGGCGCGGCGCAGCGTCCTCGCCGACGCCTTCCGCGTCTTCCTCGACAGCAGCCTCACCGGCCAGGACGACGGCGACCGGATGGAGAAATACGCCACCCTCGACCGCGAGGTGCTGGCCACCCTCACCTCCGCCATCGGCGACCTCGATCGCGGCGAGCCGTTGCCGGACGTCGTCACCGTCTACCTGTCGGGCACCGACCTCTTCGCCCACGTCGCCGAGGCCGGGCCCGACCGGGCGCGCCGCCGCTACCTGACACAGGTGGTCGACCCGGGCCTGGTCAGGCTCCACGCCGCGCTGGCGCGGCGCGGCGGCCTCGACCACCGCTACGTGGTCGTCATCTCCGATCACGGCCACACCGCCGTGCTCAGCGACGAGCAGCACGCGCTCGGCAGCCGCGACGACGGCGAGGGGCCGCGCGACGTGCTCGAGGCCGCCGGCTTCCGGGTCCGCCCGGCCGGCTGGAAGATCGACGACAAGAGCTTCCAGTCGGTCATCGCGTACGGCGGCGCCTTCGCCTTCGTCTACCTGGCCGACCGCTCGACCTGCGCCGCCGAGGCGAGCGAGTGCGACTTCCGCCACCCGCCGCGCTACGACGAGGACGTCCTGCCGGTGGCCGAGGCCTTCTTCCGCTCGGCCCAGGGCGCCGGCCCCGTCCCCGCGCTGCGCGGCACCCTCGATCTGGTGCTGGTCCGCCGCGGCACGGAAGGCCCCTTCCAGGTCTACCTCGGCGACGGCAAGGCGGAAGATGTCGCTCGCTACCTGGCGCGGTCCCCACGCCGCGATTACGTCGCGGTCGCCCGGCGGCTGCACGCCCTGGCGGTCGGGTCGCACGGCGATCGCGCCGGCGACATCCTGCTCGTCACCCGCGACGGCGGCGAATCGGACGTCCACCGCCGCTACTACTTCTCGCACACCTACCGCTCGTGGCACGGCAGCCCGTCGCGGCAGGACTCGGAGATTCCGTTCATCCTCGCTCACCCGGACAAGAGCCGACGGGAGCTGACCGCCGCCGCCGATCGCGTCCTCGGTGACGCACCGTCCATCGATCGAGTCGGACGGCTGCTGGTCGATCTGCGCCTCGAGCGCTGATACGCTTCCGGCATGGAAGATCTCATCAAGGGGCTCATGACCAAGGTCGGCCTCAGCAAGGAACAGGCCGAGAAGGTCGCCGACTTCCTGCAGGACAACGCCTCCAAGGTGCCCGAGTGGCTGGGCAAGTCGGACACGCTGAAGAACCTCGGCAAGAAGCTCCCCGGCGGCCTGGGGGACATGTTCGATTGAGCGCGATGCGCCAGGTCGCGGTGGCCTTGCTGGCGGCGATGGCCGGGTGCGCCGACGCCGGGACCACCGACGCCGCGCGCTGCGACCGCGCGTGCGAGCGCGACACCATGTGCAACAGCGGCACCGGCTCGCCCTTCTGCGATGCCGACTGCCCGGATCGCCTGAGCGCGCTCCGCCTCGAGTTCCGCACCCGCTTCCTCGACTGCTACGCCGAGCGGACGTGCAACGACGACCCGGAGGACCCCTGCGACGTGCAGGCCTCGCAGGAGGTCGACCAGCGGCCCATCGACGACAACTTCCTCGATCAGTGTCAGCCGGTGCAGGAGAACTGCGCGGGGGCCTTCGACTCGGCCTTCTGCTTCCTCACCCGCTACTACGAGGAGACCGCGGTCGAGGCCGCGATGACCTGCCTCGAGATGGGCTGCAGCGAGGTCGAGGCCTGTCTCCGCCTCGAGCTGCCGCTCGCCCCGTTCGACTGACGGCTTCTACGACTACAGGCCGTAGGTGGTCAGCTCCTCGGTGAACTCGCGCAGGCTGGCGGGCGTGATGGAGCCGCCGGTCACCGCGCCGTTCTCCTGGAGGCCGGCCAGGTCGCGGGTGTAGATGCGGTAGGCCTCGGAGAGGGTGACGGTCTCGCCGCCCTTGACGGCGCTCTTGATGTCCGAGACCGTCTTCTCCATCGCCTTGCCGCGGGCGACCTGGCGGCGCTGCATGCCCTCCTGGTAGGTCTGGATGCCGCGCACCAGCAGGCCGACGCCGAGCACCAGGCCGAGCCCCGAGGCGGAGGTCGCCGCGATCACGCCGACGCCGCCGGCGGCCAGACCGGCGCCGTTCTTGGCGCCCTTCGACTTGATCATGTCGGCCACGTACTCGCGCAGCGGGAGCTTGGAGGTGACCGTCTTGAGCGCCCGGTAGGGAAGTCCGTGCGCCTCGCTCGAGATGATGGTGGCGGCGCCCTGGTTGTCGACCAGGACGAGGAACTTGCGCTCGGCGTTGGGGCTGAAGAACTGCTTGATGCGGCCGAAGAAGCCACGCGCCTGCACCTTCTGCTTCGCGATGACCTCGATCGGGCCCGAGCCGGTCACCGGGTTGCTCTTGTCACCGACGAACTGGAGCGGAGGAGTCGAGATGTCCCACTCCGGGCCGTCCTTGGTCTTGAGGCGCGACTTGACCAGGCTCTTGGCCTTGCTCTCGCGGCGCGCCGAGGTGAGCTCCGCCTCGGCGGTCGCCAGCTCCCCCTTGGCGGTCAGCATGGCGCCGCTCGAGTCGCGCATGGCGGTGGCGGTGGTCGCGGCGGGCGCCGCGGTCCCCCGGGTGATGGGCTTCTTGGCGGTGGTGGTCTTCTTCGCAGTCGTCTTCTTCGCAGTCGTCTTCTTCGGCGGCGCCGTGGTGGTCGTCGCCGGCGCCGTGGTGTCCGGCGCTGCCGTGGAGTCGGTCGCGGCCGGCGCGCCGGTGTCGCTCGTGGTCGCCGCGCCGTCGGTGGTGGGCGCCGCCTCGGACGGCGGGTTGCCTGCCGCCGCCGCGTTGGCCGCCAGGGTCTCCGGCTTGGGGACGTTGGCGTCCTTGCCGGTCGCCTTCTTCGCGGTGGTCGTCTTCTTCGCCGTCGACTTCTTGGCGGTGGACTTCTTGCCGGTCTTCTTGGCAGTGACGGCCTTCTTGCCCGTCGTCGCCTTCGCCGGAGCGATCGCCGGCGCTGCGGCGACCGAGGTCGCGGCGGGCGCGTCGGCCTTCTTCGGCCGCGGCAGGCTGCCGCTCGCCTTCTTCGCCTTGGCCTTGCGCGTGACGCGCCGCTGGGTCGCCTTCGCCTTGGTCTTGGCGATCTTCTTCTTCTCGAGCGCTCGCTTCTGGTTGCCGCTCTTGGCCGTTGCCGCTTCGGCCCGTCCCTCCTTCAGCCCGGGATGTGCCGGTCCGGCGAGGAGGAGAACGAGGCCGAGAACGGACGAAAGGCGGCGCAAGGCGGTGGCGGTCATGGCTCGGCCCCATCGAGCAAGAACCATGACAAGGACGGACGTCCGTGATTTCGGCGAGTCAGCTGTGAAAAGCGGCCACTTGGCTTGCCGGTCAGAGCGTGACGCCGCCGAGGAGAGTGACCACCATGGCCCGGGCCTTTCGTGCCCGGTCGTCGACCGCGTCGATGACGCCGAAGCCGAGACGCAGATCGAGCGAGACGTGGTGCGACGGGGCGGCGAGATCGGCCCCCACTCCGGTGGTGAATGTCACGTCGAGGGGACGGAGGTCACCCCTGGGCGTCCGCTTGGAGTCGGTCAGGTACGCCAGGCCGGGACCCGCGACTCCGTGCAGCGTCACCGGACCGCCGAGCGGGAGGTCGTAGCGCGCCATCACCGGCGCCTCGAGGTAGAGGAGCGCCTCCTTGACCTTGTCGCCCGACGCGTCCTCGAACTCGGCGCCCTTGTCCGACAGCGCGAGCTCCACCTGCAGCGCGAGCCGATCGATGAGGTGGAAGGTGGCGAACCCGCCGAGCAGCGCGCCGAGGTGGATCGACGCGTCGTCGGCACCCACCCAGGTGGACGCGTTCATCCCGCCCTGGATGCCGCCGGCGATCGGCTTCTCGCAGCTGGTCGACTGGGCGCGCGCCGGCGCCGCCGCCGCCGCCAGCGCGACGACCAGCGCGGCGAGAGCGGAGCGCGCGGCCATCCGCCGACCGTACCCGAAGCCGCCGGTCAGATCAGCGCGACACAGACGCTGATCACCACGACCAGGAGCGCCGCGGCGCAGGAAGCGACCATCCAGCCAGGCTGCTCCATCACCCAGCCCGGGGAGGCGGCCAGCCAGCGCCAGGCCGACCGCGACGCGCCTTGCGCCGCCCGCCAGGCCCGCCGCGCGTCCTGCCTGATGCGCCACCAGATGCCGGCCACCGCGCGGCGCGCGCGATCCATCGGCCGCTGGCCGCCTGGCTCGATGGCGGACAGCCGCTCGCCGACCAGGAGGTCGCGCAGCTCGCGCTCGACCGTCGCCATGGTGGCGGTCCGCTTGTCCGGATCGCGCGCCAGCAGGGCGTGGATGCAGGCGTCCACCGTGCGCGGCAGGTCGGGGCGGAACTGGCGCGGCGACGGCGGCGCCTGGTAGCGGCGCGCCTGCACCACCGCCTCGAACTCGCCCATGAAGGGGAGCCGGCCGGTCAAGAGCTGGAACAGGACGCAGCCGAGCGCATAGATGTCGCAGCGCCCGTCGATGCCGCGCGGCCCGAAGGTCTGCTCCGGCGCCATGTACCATGCGGTGCCGACCAGGTAATCGTGGCGGGTGACCTCCGCGTTGGGCGGCGGGTCGGCCAGGATCTTGGCGACACCGAAATCGAGCACCTTGACCCGGTAGCCGCTCGGCTGGTCCGGATCCGGCGAGAGGAAGATGTTGTCCGGCTTGACGTCGCGATGGAGGATGTTCTTGCCGTGCGCGGCGCCGAGGATGGCAGCGCACTGGGCACCGATGTCGAGCACCTGCTCGAGCCGGAACGGGCTGCGCCGTGCCAGGTGCGCCGCCAGCGTGTCCCCCTCGAGGAACTCCATCACCATGTAGGCGGTGCCGCGCCGGTCGTGCCCGAAGTCGAGCACGGTCGGGACGCCCGGGTGCGCGATGCGCGAGGTGGCCAGCGCCTCGGCGAAGAACCGCCGCTCCACTTCGGCGTCACCGCGCAGCGAGGGCTGGAGGATCTTGATCGCGACCTTGTAGCCGAGGAAGCGATGCTCGCCGAGGTAGAGCAGCCCCATGCCGCCGGCCGCGATGGGCGCGACGATGCGGTAGTTGCCGAGCAGGTCCGCCCCCTCGACCGCCTTGACCGGCGCCGAACCGGAGCTGGGCGTCGGATCCGTGGCGGGCGGGGCGACAGTGGGTGCCGGAGACGCCACCGCGAAGCCCCCGTCGGGCGCATCGCAGGAGGCGATGGGCGGGGTCGCCGGCCGGCGCGCCGGCTTGCGGGTCCGGTCGACCAGGATTGCCTGCTCCACCGGATCCGCGCACATCGTGTGGTCCAAGGTGCCTTCCCCGCTCGGGAGCGGCCCGTGCTGGTCGGTTGCAACCAGCGTGAAGTCGGTGGTCTCGTGAACATCGGGCGAAACCACGGTGCGGGGCTCCTGGGGTTGCATTGGAGAGTACCGAATCCAGGTGCTGCAAAGGGTGGACCACCAGTCCCGGTGCCGGTTCCGGCCAGTTGGGGATGGGGACACAAGACCGTGTGGCCCTTGGACATGAGACCAGAGGTTGCACAGGTGAGGACGCACCCCAGCACATGATGGGGACAGACAGCGACCGGCTTCAGCGTGCCAGGAGGTTGTCCACGACCACGTACGGGTCGCGGGAGACCGCCCCTTCCGGCCAGCTGGTCATGTGGATGACCAGCCCCCCGCGCAGCCGCTCGCCCAGGCGCCGGCAGGCGCGCCGGCAGCCGTCTCGCGTGGTGCGGGCGAAGGCGACCACGAACCGGTCGTCCGGCATGCGGAAGGCCTGATCGGTGTCGCGCAGGCGGGTGACCAGCCGGAGCTCGAGCTCGGCCGCCCATTCGATCGCCTCTTCCTCGTCGAGCGGGCGATCGGGTTGCAGCGAGGCGAGCACGAGCTCGAGATCGGGATCGAACAGGTCGACCAGCGGGCTGCGGTCCTCCGAGGTGATGCTCTGGACGGTGGTGCCGGGCGGCCAGTGGGACGGCCGGCCGCGCCCGCGGCTGCGCCGCCCGCCGCGGCGCGGCGCGACCAGCTGTCTGGCACCCACCTGCTCGCTGTGCTCGATGAGGATCTGCTCGAGGTGGGCGCGCTCCGCCTCGTACTCGGCCATCACCGAGTGCATCACGGCCAAGAGGTTGTCCGGGGTGAAGGGCTTGAGGATGAAGCGCGACACGTGGGCGACGTTGATGGCGGCCAGGAGATCGCCCATCTCGGCCTGGGCGGACATGGCGAGCCGGCGGCAGAGCGGGTGGAGGACGGAGCAGCGTGAGAGGACGGCGGTGCCGGTGCCGTCCTTCAGGCGCTGGTCGACCAGCACGGCGTCGAATCGCTCCGTCTCCAGCTGCTCGAGCGCCTCGACCGCGCTGTTGCAGCCGACCGCGCGATACTGGCCGCGCAGGATGCGCAGTACCATCTCGACGGTGTCCTGCTCGTCGTCGAGCACCAGGACCCGATGCTCCAACTCGGGGCGATCTGCGCTGTCGCTCACCGCGGGTGCTCCTTTCGCCAGCGCTCGAGCGCGGCGTCCTCGATCTTTCGCCCCATGACCGCGAGGTCGTCGGTTGCGCCGAGCTCGGCCATGGCGAACGACACCTCGCAGTCGCCGCTCAGCGCCACCTTGAGCTCGTTGCCCAGCGTCGCGGCCGGCGTCGAGGACACGCCCGGCAGCACGACGGCGACTGCCCGGTCCTCGGTGTGAATCCAGTAGGTCTGGGTGTAGGAGCCGAGCGCCCACTCGATGGCGCCGCGCGCCTCCTCGCTGAACGGCTGATCGCTGATGCCGACGATCAGCACGCACGACAAGGCGTCCTCGCGGATGGGCGACACCAGGTGGCGCAGACTCTCCCAGGGCAGCGCGGCGCCGGGCGGGGCGGCACGCAGACCGACGTCGGTGACCTCCTCCTCGTCGCGCTGGGCCCGGGTGCTGGTGATGTCGTCCCAGACGGCGCCGCTGCCCGGCTTCTCGACCAGCCGCGGGCGCTGGGCGATCGCCTCCTCGATGAGCGAGAGCAGCTCGACCGGGCGGAACGGCTTCACCACGAAGCGGTGGACGTGGCCGTCGTTGATCGCCTTGAGCATGAGGTCGGTGTCGGCGAAGGCGGTGATCATGATGCGGAGCGTGCGCGGGCTCTCGCGCGCCACATGGGTGAGCAGCTCGATGCCGTTGGCCTCCGGCATTCGCTCGTCGGTGAGCACGACGTCGACCGGCTTGGCGCCCAGCGCGCTCATCGCCTCGCTGACCGAGCCGGCGATCGAGACATCGAAGCTCCGCCGCAGGGTGCGCGCGATGAGCTCGCGCATGTGCACCTCGTCGTCGACCACCAGAATGGACGGGCGCCGCTGGCCGAGCGGCGGCGGCGGCTCGAGGCTGAGCGCCACCTCGGGGAACAGGGCGGCCAGCGTGCCGACCACCGGGATGTTGGAGACCAGATAGCCGGCCGAGCGGGCGACGTCCTCGATGTCGAGCTGGAGGGCGCGCGCGGTCGGGTAGCGGTCCTCGCGCTCGGGCTGGAGCGCGCGGCGCAGGACCCCCTCCCAGCCGGGCGGCACCGGACGGAACTCGGCCGGGCTGGGGATCGGCACGCGGCCGATCACCTCGAGCGCGTGCATCGGGTCGTTGACCTTGAACAGGCGCCGGCCGGTGGTCATCTCCCAGAGCAGGATGCCGAGCGAGTAGAGGTCGGAGCGCCGGTCGAGCATCTCGAGTCGAGCCTGCTCGGGAGACAGGTAGCAGGGATCCCCGATGAACTCCGGTTCGCCCTCCTCGCCGGCGGCCAGGCCGCTGCGCGCGATGCCGAAGTCGAGGATCTTGGCCGAGCCCTCGAGGCTGATGAGGATGCTCTTCGGCGTCAGGTAGCGGTGGACGATCTCGAGCGGCATGCCGTCGTCGTCGCGATGCTCGTGGGCGTGGTGCAGCCCGCGTGCGATGTCGAGCCCGATCGCCATCGTCACCTCCATCGGCACCATGTAGGCGATGCGGCTCGCCTGCTGCATCACGTCGTGGAGCGTGCGCCCATCGACGTATTCCATGGAGACGTAGAGCTCGCCGTCCGGGCCGCCCACCTCGTAGACGTGGACGATGTTGGGGTGGCTGAGAAGGAGCGCGACGCGCGCCTCGTGGCGGAACAGCTCGCGGAAGTCCGGGTCGCGAGCCAGCTCCGGCCGGATGCGCTTGAGCGCGATCCGTCGCGAGAGTCCATCCTCGCCGTGCTCACGGCTGAGGAAGACATCACCCATGCCTCCCGAGCCGAGGCGGCGAATCGGCGTGTAGCGCCCGGTCACCGGTCCTCGCTGACGATGTTGCCGCGGAGGGCGGATGGAAACAAGCTAGTCGGCGGGCAGGTCCAGGAAGGGGATGCGCCCGCCGGTGAGCTCGCCGTCGCCGTTGGGGATGTAGGCCATCATGAGGTCGGAGGAGTCGCCGGTGAAGCGGAGGACCAGCTGGTCGCCGGCCGCGGCCTCCACCCCGTCGAGGTCGACCGGGTGCTCGAAGGCCTGGGCCCGGTACTCATTCCCGGGCAGGGGATCGAAGTGGCGGCCGAACGAGGTGAGCTCACGGTCCTCGGAGCCGGCGCGGACCAGGAGCTCGAAGCGCACATCGACCGCGTCGAGGCAGATGCCGTCGAGAACGAAGTTCCAGGTCCCGCCCGGGATGCCGCCGTCGAGCCGGTAGGCCGCTTCCAGGGAGCGCCCGGCTCCCACGCCCGGCGCTCAAAAGGGTTCCGGTTCCTCCTCGACCAGCTGCACGCTGAGCTCGGAGTCGAGCAGGGCCAGGTACAGGCGATCCGGGGCCGAGCTGCCTCCCCCGCCGTCGTCACTGCAGGCGGCGAGGATTGCCAGGGCGGCGGTGGCGACCGCGACCCGCATCACGGAGCCGGCTCCAGGACGACCAGGAACTGGCCCGGCGGGGCCCGGCGGGCGTCCGCGCGGTAGCCGGCCCGGGCAGCGGCGGCGAGGAGACCCGCCCGGTGCTGGAGCCGGTTCGAGACCGCCAGGCGGCCGCCGGGGGCGAGCGCGGCGCGAAGGCCGGCCAGGTAGGCGGCGCGATCGGGCAAGAGGTGATCGACCTCGGCGAGGAGGACGAGGTCGTAGGCGGCGTCCTCCAGACCCGACCGGTCGGCGGCGACCAGGCGGGTCTCGATCGGTGCCATGTGGTCGTCGCGCCGGATGCGGGCGACCTGGGCGAGGGCCGCGGCGTCGATGTCGGTCGCCACCACGCGGCCGGTCGGGCCGACCGCGCGAGCCAGGCGACCGGTCAGGTAGCCCTCCCCGCTGCCCAGGTCGGCCACCGCGTCACCGGGGCCGAGCCCCAGCGCGGCGACCAGCTCGTCCGGCTGGCGCCAGAGGTCGTAGTCGGCGCGCGACATCGCGCGCGCCGGCCGATGGTCTGCCTCGGCGCGCCCGCAGGCCGACAAGGCGACCAGTGCCGCGACCGCCGAGAACCGCATCACCCTCGAGTGTACGCCGGTTCCCGGCGGCCTGCGCGCCGGGTTGCTACTTCGGAGGAGGCGGGGCCTTGGTGTCGCCGCCGCCGGCGGGAGCCGCGCCGCCCTCTGTGCTGAGCTCCTTCTCCATCTTCTCGACCTCGGCCTCGACGTTGTCCTTGGTGACCTCGGTCGCGGCCTTCTCCTCGAAGTCCTGCTCGGTCGGGATCTCACCGGCCGCCGGGGCCGCGTCGGCCGCCGCCGCTGGCGGCGTCTCCGGCGTGGTCGGCTCGGTGCCGGTGGGCTTGCCCGCCGCGGTCGGGTCGGCAGCCTTCTTGTCGTCGCTCTTCTTGTTGCATCCGAACGAGAGTGCGGACGCAGCGATGAGGGACAGGAGAATGGAGGTCGTCTTCATCGGTCGTTACCTTTCGGCTTTCACGGGCCCCGGAGAGCCATCATGTTCATGTCGTGGCGCGCGTTCTCGAGGTCGATGAGGACGCGGACGCGCACCGCCAGCTTGCCATTGCCGGCCGCTTCGGCCAGCCGGAGCGCGCGGCCAAGGCGCGCCAGGCGTTCGGCGTGGATGTTCAGCTCCGACACCACCTTGCCCTGGCCGAGGAAGCTCGCCTCCCAGCGGGCCAGGATCTCGGCCCGGCGAGCCTCGCGCCGCTGCGCGCGCTCGCGACCGAGCAGCTCCTCCTGCGCGAGCAGCCACTTCTCACGGTCGGCCGCCGCCTTGGCAAGCTCCTTCTGGCGGAGCTTCCACCACTTCTCGGCGTCGCTCATGCGGGTGCCGCGCCAGCGATCCGGGTCGTAGGCCCAGACCGAGACCTTCGCCTTGCCGCCGCCCGGCAGGTTGCCGTAGACGAACTCGATCTTCTTGATCGCGCGCTGCACGCCGGGCAGATCGATGGCGCGCGTCGCGCTGCGCTCGCGGAAGAAGTGGCGCGTCTTGGCGTCCCACTTCTGCCCGTTGCCGAACTCCACGTTCATGTCGTGCATCTCGAGCTCGCTGCCCTCGACCACCACCATGAGCTTGCTGAAGTTGCCGGCGATACGGCCGACCGGGATGACGTCGTGATCGGTCTTGCCCTGCACCACGCGCTCGCCGACCTTCACCCAGCCGCTCGAGTCCCAGCGCGGCTTGAGGATGCCACCGCCGCCGCCCACCGCCGGCCCGCCGCCCGGCACCGGCTCCACGCCGCCGACGCCTTCCTTGCCCCAGACCTGCACCTTGGCCTTACCGCCGCCGGGCAGGTTGCTGTACTTGAAATCGATCTTCTTGATGAAGCGGTCGTTGCCCGGCAGATCGATCGGGCTGGTGAGGCTGTTCTCCTTGAAGAAGTGGCGGAGCGGGGTATCCATCACGTTGCCGTTGCCGAACGTGATCTTCATGTCGTGGATCTCGAGCTCGCTGCCCTCGACCACGACCATGAGCTTGGAGAACTTGCCCTCGCGCTTGCCGACCGCGATGGTGTCGTGGTCGCCGGCGCCCTGCACCACGCGCTGTCCGAGCAGGACCCAGCCCTGGGATTCCCACTTTGCCTTGAGCGCCGGGTGCTGCTCCTTCTTCAGCGCACCCTGCCGCTCGCGGCCCTTCTCTCCCGGCAGCTTCTGGGCAGTAGCCGGTCCCGCAGCAGCAACACAGAACACCGCCGCAAGAATGATGCGGTTCGCTCTCATCGGATCACCTCCCGCCTAGTGGCGTTTCGTCTCTTCTCGAGACGACGAGCACTCCAGCAAGCTTCAAGCCATGCGCATACTAGCGCTCGATCGCACGCATGGCAGGTCGCCGCCTGCAAATTCCGCAGCGGTCCTGCCGATGCGGCAGATCTCGAGCCCGAAAATGGCGCAATGACGCCACTCCCGGCCTGGCGCGCGGCTTGCGTCACCCGGAGCCGCCCCCCCGTCCTGGGCTAGAGTCTCTGCCAGTGCCGACCCCCGCCGCCAGCCCGACCTCGAAGCCGATGGCGCGCTGGTCTCGCTGGGCGCTCATCGCCGCCGCGCTCCTCATCGGCGTCGCGCTGGTCGCCACCATCTGGACCATGCGACGCGGCGTGGCCGACGCGTCGGAGGCGCTCGAGCGCGGCCAGGCCGATCTCCTGCGCGAGCGGGTGCGGGCGGAGGTCGTGGAAGCGACCGGGCCCATCGACCCCGACGACCTGGCGGCGATCGCCGCCGAGCTGGAGCCCGAGGGCCTGCGCTACCTGGCGGTTCTCGGGCCCGACGGCGAGATCGCCGCCGATGCCGGGATGCCGGCGAGCCCGCGCGACAAGCTGGCCGGCGAGCTGGCCGGCGTGCGCCCCAACCTGCCGGTGCGGGTCGGCGACGTGCTCCGCCTGGTCGATCGCCGCACCGATCGCCGGCCGGCCGCCCGGCGGCGCCCACGCCTGGCCCGCCGCGCCAGCCCGATCGTCATCGAGTTCGTCCCGCGGGTGGCCGACCAGCTGCGCAGCTCGTCGGGCCGCGCCCTGGCGATCGGCGCGCTCACCGCCGGCGGCCTCCTGGTCGTCGCGCTGGTCCTCTTCCGCTGGATCCTCCAGCGCGAGCGGCTCGAGCAGCGGCTGATCGAGGAACGGCGGCTGGCCAGCCTCGGCCAGATGTCGGCCGTGCTGGCCCACGAGATCCGCAATCCGCTCGCCTCGCTCAAGGGCAACGCCCAGATGCTGGCGCGCGGGCTGCCCGACGGCGACCGCTCGCGCGCCCGCGCCGACCGGGTGGTGGCGGAGGCCCTGCGCCTGGAGACCCTGACCAGCGACCTGCTCGAGTTCGCCAGGAGCGGCGCGATCCGGCACGAGGAGGTCGATCCGGCCGTGCTGCTGGGCGACGCCGCCGCCGGCATGCCGGTCGACATCGACGCGGCCGGCGCCCCCGGCTCGTGGTGGCTCGACCGGGAGCGCATCCGCCAGGTGCTGGTCAACCTGCTCGAGAACGCGGTCTGGGCGGCCGGCGAAGGCGGCCGGGTGTCGGCGCGGGTCGCCCTCGAGGCCGGCCAGCTCGTCTACACTGTCCGCGATCAGGGACCCGGATTCCCGGAGGAGGACTTGCCGCGCATCTTCGAGCCGTTCTTCACCGGCCGCACCGACGGCAGCGGCCTCGGGCTGGCGGTCGCGCGCCGCATCGTCGAGCTGCACGGCGGTTCGATCGAAGCGCGCAACCACCCGGCCGGCGGCGCGGAGATGAGCGTCGCCCTCCCGGCGGCCGCCGGAGCTCGGCGCGCGCGGCGCACGCGGCGCACTCGCGCCGCCCAGCAGCGAGCCATGTGATGTCGCGCATCCTGGTGGTCGACGACGAGGCCGGCATCCGCGAGTTCCTGTCGGACGCGCTCGAGATGGCCGGCCACGAGGTGTCCGCCGCGGCCAGCGCCGAGGAGGCGGCGCGCGCCCTCGACCGGCGCAGCTTCGACCTGGTCTTCACCGATCTCAAGATGCCGGGCAAGGACGGCATGTGGCTCCTGCGCAAGGTCAGGGCCGAGCAGCCCGAGGTGGAGGTCGTGGTGCTGACCGCGCACGGCTCGGTCGACAGCGCGGTGGAGGCGATGAAGCTCGGCGCCTTCGAGTATCTGCAGAAGCCGATCGGCGGGCCGGACGAGCTCTGCCTGCTGGCGGCGCGCGCGCTCGAGCGCCGGCGCCTGCGCGACGCCGAGACCCGGGCCGAGCGGACAGACCCCGGGGCGCCGCGCCTGGGGCACGGCGATCCCGCGATGGTGCCGGTGGTGCAGGCGCTCGAGAAGGTGGCGCGCACCTCGGCCACCGTGCTGCTCCTGGGCGAGAGCGGCACCGGCAAGGAGCTGGCCGCCCGCAACCTGCACGCGCTGAGCGAGCGCCGCGATCGGCCGTTCATGGCGGTCAACTGCGCCGCCATCACCGAGACCTTGCTCGAGAGCGAGCTGTTCGGCCACGAGAAGGGAGCCTTCACCGGCGCCAACGAGCGGCGGCGCGGCCGCATCGAGCTGGCCGAGGGCGGCACCTTCTTCCTCGACGAGGTCGGCGAGCTCAGGCTCGAGCTCCAGGCCAAGCTCCTGCGCGTGCTGCAGGAGCGCAAGTTCGAGCCGGTCGGCGGCACCCGGACCATCGAGGTGGACGTCCGCTGGGTCGCGGCCACCTACCGCGACCTCAAGGCCATGATGAGCGACGGCCGCTTCCGCGACGACCTCTTCCACCGGCTCGCGGTGTTCCCCATCCGCCTGCCGCCTCTGCGCGAGCGCCCGGCCGACATCATCCCGCTGGCGCGCGACCTCATCGGGCGCATCGCGCCGGAGCTGAAGATCCGCCAGCTCGCGCTCAGCGAGGCGGCCGAGCAGCAGCTGCTGCGCTGGCACTGGCCGGGCAACGTGCGCGAGCTGGCCAACGTGCTCGAGCGCGCCGCGATCCTCTGCGACGGGCAGCTGATCCAGCCCGAGCACATCTGGCTCGAGGCGGGCGGCACCGGCGGTGAAGTCGCCGGCGGCGCCGGCGGCGGCGAGGGCGAGGTGAAGACCCTCGCCGAGATGGAGAAGGACGCGATCGCGCGCGCGCTGCGATCGGTCGGCGGCAATCGCCGCCGCGCCGCCGAGCTGCTCGGCATCGGCGAGCGCACGTTGTACGACAAGCTGCGCCGCTACGGGCTCGACTGACACTGCGGCTTCCGCAGGCGGATCGGCGGGACCTGCAGCCGCCCGGGCGCGGCGCGAGCGGAGACGGCCAGTTGCGCGCGGCACGCCGGTTGCTCCTGGAGACGGGCAGAGCAGTTGAGCTCGAACAAACCAGGAGAGAACACCATGACGCGCACCACTCATCGCATCCGCTTCGGCCTCGCGGCCGTCCTCGTCACCGCCCTGTCGGGCATTGCGGCCGCCACCCCGGCCCGGACCACCAGGGTGTGGAGCCCGCGCGCCGAGCTGAAGGCGAAGTTCGACCGCAACGACGACGGCACGCTCGGCACGGCGGAGAGGGCGGCGGCGCGCCGCTATCGGATCGATCGCCTGATCGCCGACCTCGACGGCAACCGCGACGGGATGCTGTCGTACGCCGAGGTGCGGACCCGCGGCGCCGAGGCCAGCCTGGTCGTCCACTTTCGCGGCATCGACAAGAACGACGACTGGAAGCTCAGCAGGTTCGAGCTCTACGCCTCGCCCCACGTGCAGGGGCTGATCCCGGCCCGGCACACCTGGTGGTGGTACTACTGGAGCCGGAAGGCGCCTGCCTAACTGCTGTCGGCGGCGGCGCGATAGAACACGCGGCGGTCCCTGTCCTGGTGGCGGGGGCCGCCGCGGCGTTTTCGGCGCGCGTGCGCGGCCAGGGCGGCTGCGCTTTCTGCAGCCGCACTGCCGGACACGCAGCCGCAGTCAGGTCGGCGCGAGCGCAGGCGCGGAGTTGCGAGCGGCACGCCGGTTGCTCTTGTGACCACTCGAGCTGTCCGAAGGGAGACGTCATCATGTTCACCATCACTCGCAAGATCCGCATCGCGCTCGCTGGCATCGCCGTCGCCGCCCTGCCCGGGCTGGCCATGGCGCAGCCGACGACCATCTCGCCCAGCAAGGCCCACGCGCTGGAGAAGTTCGACGCCAACCGGAACGGCGTCCTCGACAAGGCGGAGCGCCGGCAGATGCGCCTCACGCGCAAGCAGCACCTCTTGCAGAAGTTCGACGCCAACGGGAACGGCGTCCTCGACAAGGCGGAGCGGGGCGCGGCCGTCCACGCCAAGGTCACCCGCATGATCGCGCGGCTCGACATCGACGGCAGCGGTACGCTGTCGCGGCGCGAGGTCTCGCTGGTCCCGCGCTCGGTGGTCGCCCGCCACTTCCTGCAGATCGACGCCGACGGCGACGGCGTGGTGACCAGACACGAGCTGGCCACCTCCAAGATGGTGAAGCTGAACAAGCGCGGCAAGGGCAAGGGCAAGGGCAGGGGCAAGGGCAAGCGGCTCGGCCGCCCGCTGCCGGCCTGATCATCTATGATCGGGCGGTGCGACGCTGCGCCGCGGTGGTCTCGGTGCTGGCACTCGGGATCGCCGCGGCGCACGCCCAGCCGCTGGGGGACGTCTTCGAGGAGAGCCCGCTGGCCACCCCCGGCCTGGTGCGGGTCGAGCTCGGCCTGCCGGACGGGGCGGAGCGGTTGGCGACCGACGCGGTCGAGGTCCTCAACTGCCCCGACACCGGCGGCTGCAGCGAGATCTACCCGGGCACCTACTACCACGCCTGCCAGCCGACCCCGCTGGCCGCCCCCGACCCCGACGGGAACTTCCTCTATCCGTTCACCGGCGACACCGCGCCGGCCGACCAGCTGCCCGAGGTGATGGCCTTCTACCAGGTCGACAAGGCGCTGGCCCTCGCCGCCGAGCTCGGCTTCGCCGGTCTGGCCGAGCCGCTCCAGGTGGTGGTCAACGTCCACCAGTACGACTCGAGCAGCCTGGCCGACTGCGCCGACGGCGACTACGACGGCGACGCGCCGCTCGAGCCGCTCGACACCGCCTACTTCACCACCAGCGGCCAGGGGCTCGGCGTCGACCGCACCGGCTTCACGCTGGTCCTGCCGCAGGGCCACGCGGTCGACCTCGCGCTCGACGGCGACGTGGTCCAGCACGAGCTCGGCCACGCGGTCATGGCGTCGCTCGCCCCTGCCCTGCCGCGCAGCCTGCTCGACCGCTACGGGACCGATCCCAGCCCGGGCGGACTGCACGAGGGCTTCGCCGATCTCCTGACCCTGATGGTCACCGGCGACCCGGTGATCGGCGAGTACGCCGGCTCCGGCGAGGGGGACGGCAGCCCGCTGCGCGACCTCGGCGAGACCGCCCGCTGTCCCGACGACATGACCGGCGAGGCGCACGCCGACTCGCGCCCGTTCACCTCGGCGATGTTCGCCGCCCGGCAGGAGCTGGCCGGCGGCGACCCGGAGCGCGCGCGCGCCTTCGACCGGGCGGTGATGGCGGCCTGGATCCGCCTCGGCGATTTCGCCGGTCACGAGCGCGCCGCCGCCCTGGTCGCCGAGGAGCTGGCCGACGAGCTCGGCGCCGCCGACGCCGACGCCGCCGCCCGCATCTTCCGGGACCACGGACTCGACGGCTGCGGTGGCCGCGTGGTCGACGGCGCCGCCGGCAAGCCGCTGGCCATCCTGCCGGCGGTCGCCGACCCGGAGCGCGGCGGCACCGCGCCCGCCATCTTCCAGCTGCGGATCGATCTCGCCGAGCCGGCCAGCGAGATCGCCCTCTCCGTCGAGGTGTTCGACACCGCGACGCCGGATCTGACCCGCGCCACCGCGCTCCTCCTCGCCGGCGACCAGCCGATCGAGTGGCGCCTCGGCGCCGGCGGCGAGCCGGTGTCGGACGCGGCTGCCGAGGTGCCGCTCGAGGTGGACAGCCAGCGGAAGGCCCGCGCCGTCTTCCCCGGCCCGTTCGAGCCCGGGCTCTATCACCTCATGATCGCCAACCACGGCGGCCGCGCGACGCTCCACGACACCCGGGTCAGCGCCGCCATCGCGCCGCTCGACGACGGCGGCTGCGGCTGCCGCGCCGGCGGCACCGCCCCCGCAGCGCCCCTCGTCCTGCTTCTCATCATGTGGATGTCAGCCGTTCGCGTCACCCGCCACGAAGAATCAGCAGATTGAACAGGGAGGGTGGGAGGTGGAGAGAAAACCATTTCTTGTTCTGGTCTCCCCCTCTCCCCATCTCCCTGTTCACTCTTTCTGACGCGCTTGTGATGAGCCGAGGATTCGGTCGAGGTCGGCGCCGGGCTCGAGGCTGACGCCAGAGACCACGCGGGGCTCGCCGCCGCCGTCCGCCAGGCGACCGGCGGCGTGGGACATGGTGGCGGTCGACAGCGCGGCGCCGACCCGGCCGGCGGCGTCGCAGCAGATGATGCCGGCGGTGCCCGCGGTGACCCGCCGGAGCTCGTCCACCGCCTGCCAGGCCGACGCGGCGGCGCTCTCGCCGCGCCGCATGGCATCGACGCAGACGCGGGTCATCGTGACCCGGATGATCGCCTCGCCGACTCCGGTGGCGGAGGCGGCGCCGCCCCGGTCGTCGGCGTAGGTGCCGCAGCCCGAGAGCGGCGTGTCGCCGATCCGGCCCGGCCGCTTGAAGGTGGTCCCGCCGGTCGAGGTGGCGGCCGCGACGTGCCCGGCGCCGTCGACCGCGCAGGCGCCGACCGTGCCGCCGCTGGTTTCGCCGCGGGCACCGCCCGACGCCGCCCGCCTGGTCCGTTCCGCCTCGAGCCGGCGCCGCGAGCGCTCGGTGACCATCGCGCCGGGCGCCGCCGGCGCGAAGCCGCGCTCGCGGGCGAAGGCCCAGGCCCCCTCGCCGCACAGGAGCGCGTGCTCGCCGTCGTCGAGCACCGCGCGCGCCACCGAGATGGCCTCGGGCGCGAAGGTCATCGCCGCCACCGCGCCGATCTTGACGCTGGCTCCGTCCATCAGCGCGGCGTCGCACTCGATGGTGCCGTCGCGGGCCAGCGCCGAGCCGGTGCCGGCGTTGAACAGCGGATCGTCCTCGAGCACCCGCACGGCGGCCCAGACCGCCTCGACCGCCCCGCCGCCCGCCGCCATCACCGCGAGGCCAGCGCGCACCGCGCGCTCGCAACCGGCCCGGGCCTCGCCGGCGAATGCCGGGTCGAGGTCGCCGGCGCCCCCATGAACCACGATGGCCGGTCTCACGCTCCGCATCCTAGTGCGTCCCGCCAGGCGCCGACCACCGTCCCGGGTTTGTGATTAGCGTCTCACTTGGTTGTTGACGGACCGCACGAATGGGCCGTATGAGGGTCCGGCTTGCACTTCACGGGCACGGTACGGATGAGGCATCGAGCGGTCTGCACGGCGCTGGCGGCGCTGGGAGTCGCGGTCCTGGCCGCGGCCACCAGCTGCGGGGGACGGGGTGACTGCGGGGACGGAAGCGACAACGACGCCGACGGATTCATCGACGGCGACGACCCCGGCTGTGAGTTCAACGGGGACGCCGAGGCGCCCGACCCGGTCTTTTCCGCCTGCGGCGACGCGGTCGACAACGACGGCGACGGGGCCATCGACCTCGACGACCCGGGCTGCGACTCGCCGGCCGACGAGGAGGAGTACAACGAGCCGATCGCCGGCTGCAAGGACGGCATCGACAACGACGGCGACGGGATGTTCGACTTCCCCAACGACCCCGGCTGCGTGGTCTCGCTCGACGACGACGAAGGCGACGACTGCCCCAACGGGACCAGCTGCCCTCCCTGTTCGAACGGCATCGACGACGACGGCGACGACATCCGCGACTATCCGGAGGACCTCGGCTGCGACAGCGCCTCCGACGGCGACGAGTTCAACGCCGACCCGACCATCTGCGGCGCCAACGTGCCGCTCCAGCCGCTGCCGCCCGACGGGGTGGTGAACGGCTTCTTCGACGAGGACGGCTCCAACGAGCTCATCAGCCTCGAGTGCGGCGGCTCGGGCACCGAGGCGGCCTACCAGCTCGTCATCGATCAGCCGATCTCGCTGGTCGCTTCCACCAACTTCGCGGAGACCGAGGTCGACACCGTCCTCTATCTCCGGGAGCAGTGCCGCGAGTCGGCGAGCGAGCTCGCCTGCAACGACGACATCGGCAACGCCGACGGCTCGCGCATCCGGGTGGACGAGCTGGCCGCCGGCACCTACTACCTGGTGGTGGACGTCCGCTCGAGCGGGTTGTCGGGCCCCTTCAAGCTCGAGGTCCAGCGCTACGTGGCGGCCGGCCAGGCCTGCGACCCGGACGACCCGGCGCTCCTGTGCCCGCCCGGCTTCTTCTGCCGGCTCAAGCGCCCGAATTCGCCGGGCGAGACCTGCGAGCGGCCGGAGTGCAACGACAACGCCGACTTCGACGGAGACGACCTCGACGACTTCCCCGACGATCCCGGCTGCGACAGCCCGCAGGACAACGACGAGAGCGACAACTGCCCCAACGGCGCCTCCTGCCCCGAATGCGCCGACGGCGACAACAACGACGGCTCCGAGGACAACAAGATCGACTACCCGGAAGACCTCGGCTGCAGCTCCGCCTCCGACGACAGCGAGCAGGACTGCACCGACGCGGATCCGCTGCTGGTCATCAACCAGCCGGCGCTGACCGGCAACACCAGCACCCTGACCGACGACTTCGATCCGAGCTGCAACACCTTCAACTCGGCCAAGGACCGCGCCTACCGCCTGGTGGTGCCGGGCAACCTCAGCACCCTCACGATCGACACCGCAGGCTCGAACCTCGACACCGTGGTGTCGGTGCGCGCCGGGGACTGCACGTCCACCGAGCTCGAGTGTGACGACGACGGCGGCTCGGGGATCGGCGATTCGCTCATCACGATGACCGACGTGGCGGCGGGGGTCTACTACGTGATGGTCGACGGCTTCAGCTCCAACAACGGCGCCTACAACCTCAACGTCCATGGGGTGATCAAGAACGGGCAGCCCTGCAATGCCAGCCAGGTCACCAACGGCCTGTGGGACTGCGCCGGCGGCGGCACCTGCACCGGCGGCATCTGCCAGAATTGACTCCCCCGTGATCGAGGTGAGCTGCATGGGACTTCCTGCACTCGCCGAGCTCGTTGCATCTGTGGGGAACCGAACAGCTCTTACTGGTTCGCGCCGGCGCGCGATCGAACTATTCTGGCCGAGCTGTATGAGCCACGACCCGCGCCGATTCCCCCCCCTGCCCTACCTCGGTCTCCGGTCGGAAGCATCGCTGTTCGAGAGCGGCGACTACACCATTCCGGACGGACTCGACGGTCCGCTCTCGGTGGTCGACGATCTCTTCGTACCGAGCGACTTCGACGACGGCGAGCCGACGACGATCACGCGCCACGGCTGGCGCTGACCAGAGCGCGGCCGGTCAGGCGCTGCGCACCGGGCCGCGGCGGGCCGCCTCGACGAGCAGCGCGGCCATCCGCGCGTTCATCTCGGCCTCCTCGCGGTCGTTTCTGTGATCGTAGCCGAGCAGGTGGCAGAGGCCGTGCGCGGCGAGGAAGAGGATCTCGCCCAGCAGGCCGCGGCGGCGCGCCTGCCTCCGTGCGGTGTCGACCGAGATGACGAGGTCGCCGAGCACGTGCCGGTTGAGCGCCCCGCCCTTGCCTTCGCGCAGGGCGAAGGCGAGCACGTCGGTCGGCCGGTCCTTCTTGCGGTAGGCGCGGTTGAGCTGGTGGATGGTGCCGTCGTCGGTCAGGCGAAGGGCCACCTCGAGCTCGCGACGACCGCCCTCGGCCAGCCAGGCCGCCTTGACCATGCGGGCGGTGCGCCGCCGGAGGCGCGCCAGCTCGGCGCCGCTCAGCGCGCCGCGCACCGCGCGGTCCACGGCAAGGTCGAGCACGCTAGGTCTTGATCCGTTCCCAGACCCTGGCTTCGATGAACAGGTTGAAGAGCACGACGTCGAGCTTGTTGCGGTCGACCTCGCTCTTGATGATGTCGAGCGCCTTGTCCCTCGGCACGGCCTTCTTGTAGGGGCGGTCGGATGCGGTCAGCGCGTCGTAGATGTCGCTGATGGCCATCATCTTGGCGGCCGGCGGGATCTTCTCCGCCGTGATGCCCTTCGGGTAACCGGTGCCGTCGAGCTTCTCGTGGTGCGCCCCGGCGATCTCCGGCACGTCGCGGAAGCTGCGTCCCCACGGGATCACCCGCAGGAAGTTGTAGGTGTGGGTGACATGGCTCTCGATCTCGCGTCGCTCGTCCTCGGTGAGCGAGCCGCGCATGATCTGGAGGGCGACCGCCTCCTGGCTGGTGAGGTAGGGGCGCTGGCTGCCGTCCGGGCCGAAGAAGGTCCGCGCCGCGATGTCGGCGATGCGCTCGAAGCCGCCCTGCTCGAGGACGGTCGGCTGATTGGCCTGCAGCACGAAGGCGACGATGTCGTCGACCTCCTTCAGCTTGGCCTCCGCCTCGCGGTCGACCGCCTCGAGCTCGACCAGCACCTTGTCGCGCGATGCCTCGAGCAGGTAGCGGACCTTGCGCTCGTTCCGCTCGGCCTCGAGCGCCTTCTTGATGTAGTCGAAGCGGGCCTCGACCAGGGCGCGGTCGTGCTCGTAGAGCTTCTTGGCCTTGACCAGGACCGGCTCGCGCACGCCGACCTTGCCGAAGTCGTGGAGCAGCGCGGCGTAGCGGATCTGCTTGGCGTCGTCGTCGCTGAGCCGGAAGTCGCGGTAGCTGGCGCGGTCGGCGACCTCGGCGAGCCCGACGGTGAGGTCGGCCACCCGCTCCGAGTGGCCGGAGGTGGTCGGGTCGCGGGCCTCGATGGCGGTGACCGACGCCTTGACGAACTTCTCGAAGAGATCGGTGACCTCGTTGTACAGGAGGGCGTTCTCCAGCGCGATGCCGGCCTGCGAGGCCAGCGCGCTGGCGAAGCGGATCGACACGTAGTCGAACGGCAGCACCTTGCTGTCGAAGTCGGCCGGCTCGGTCAACTTGACGGCGCCGCGGGCCCGCTTGTTGATGAGCTGGATGACGCCGATGACCTGGTTGCGCGCCGAGATCATCGGCACCGTGAGCATCGAGCGGGTCTGGTAGCAGTGCTTGGTGTCGAAGGTGCGGTCGTGGGTGACGCCCCACGGGTTGGTGCCGCTGCCCGGCTCGTCGAGGGCATAGAGGTCGGGGATGTTGATGACCTCGGCGCTCAGCACGCAGGCGCCGGCGATCGACTTCGGCGACACCTCCATCTCGAAGCCCTTCGACTCGACCACGATCGAATCGTTCTGCGACTCGACGAACTCGAGGATGCGCCTGGCGGGGTCGGGGTCGTCCCCCTTCACCTCGTAGACCGAGCCGGCGTCGGCCCCGGTGACCTCGCGGGCGCGGCGCAGGATGAGGTTGAAGAGCGCGCGGCGGTCGCGCTGCTGCGACAGGGCGCGGCCGATGTCGATGAGCAGGTCGTTCTCGTAGCGGGCGCGCTCGAGGGCGAGCTCCAGCTCGGCGCGGTCGAGGCTGCGCAGCTCGGCGTCTCCCAGGGCGCGCAGCGCGAGCGCCAGCGCGCCGGTCGAGGTCGGCACCGCCAGCGGCGAGATCTGCACCGCCGCGTCGGCCAGCTCGTCGACCTGGCCGGCGGCCAGCTCCTCGGCGCTGCCGAGCACCACCAGGTTGTAGTTGCCGCTGCGCGCCCGGGTCAGGTGCGGCTCGAGCAGCGCGCGATCGCGCCACAGCTCGGGCCAGGCCAGGACCAGGATCACCGGGCCGCGCGCCAGCTCGACGTAGCCCGGGCCGTCTCGGTTGCTGCTCCAGTCGGCCAGGCGCGGGTCGCTACGCAGGGCGGACAGCAGCTGTTCGCGCGTCTCGAGCAGGGCCCCCGGCACAGCGTCATGCTACCACAAGCGCCCGGAACCTGACGCTAGGGCTCCGGCTTGCCGCGCTCCGCATCGGCCAGCCGGGCGGCCGCCTTCTCCGCCGCGCGCACCGCGTCGCGCCGCTCGTAGGCCCGGATGATCTCCTGGACCAGCGGGTGGCGCACGACGTCCGCCTCGGTGAAGTAGCAGAACGAGATGCCCTCGACGTCGGTCAGGATCTCGCGCGCCTCGCGCAGGCCGGGCCGGACGCCGGACGGCAGGTCGCTCTGGGTGATGTCGCCGGTGACCACCGCCTTGGAGCCGAACCCGAGGCGGGTCAAGAACATTCGCATCTGCTCGCTGGTGGCGTTCTGCGCCTCGTCGAGGATGACGAAGCTGTCGTTGAGCGTGCGGCCGCGCATGAAGGCGAGCGGCGCCACCTCGATGACCTGCTGCTCCATCAGCGCGCGGGCGCGGTCGAAGTCCATCATCTCGTGCAGGGCGTCGTAGAGCGGGCGCAGGTAGGGGTTGACCTTCTCCTCGAGCGAACCGGGCAGGAACCCGAGCCGCTCGCCGGCCTCGACCGCCGGGCGGGTGAGCACGATGCGCTTGACCACCTTGTCGAGCAGGAGGCGGATCGCCTGCGCCATCGCCAGGTAGGTCTTGCCGGTGCCGGCCGGCCCGATGGCGAAGACGATGTCGTCGCGGCGGACGGCGTCGATGTAGCGCTTCTGCGAGAGGCCCTTGGGCGCGATGGGCCGGCCGCGGCGCGGGACCAGCACCGTGTCGGAGAAGATCTCGCGCAGCTCGACGTTGCGATCGGTCTTGAGGACCTTGATGGCGCGCACCACGTCGTCCGAGCCGAGCGCGCTGCCCCGGCGGGCGAACCCGTAGAGCTGGGTGAGCGCACCCTTGGCGAGGTCGACCGAAGGGCCGTCGCCCTCGATGGTGATCTCGTTGCCGCGGACGTGCAGCGACACACCGGTCTGGCGCTCGACCAGCTTGAGGCGCTGGTTCTGCTCCCCGCACAGGGCGCGGAAGGACTCGGCGTCGTCGAAGGTCAGCTTGTCCCGGCGAAGCTCGCGGACGGGTTCCTGGCTCACGTTCCTGCCACTCCTCAAAGCCCGAAGCTGTAGCAGCGCCGCGGGCCCCTGTCCACGCCACCTGCGCCTGCGTGGGGAGGTCCCGGGCGCTGGGTGCGCCGGCCTCCACCAGCCGGCGGCCGAGCCCGGCGCGATCGCGTGGCCGCAGCGCCGGGCGGGACGTGGAACGGTTCCTGCTGGAGCGGGCCCTGAACCCAACGCGAGGTGAAACGGTGAATCGACGCGACCTTGTCCGCAAGCTTCCGGTCCTCCTCGTCGGCCCCGCTCTCCTGAAGGCGGCCGCCTGCGTCACCGAGATCGACGGCCGGCCGGCCCCCGGCTCGGGCGGCGGCGGCGGCACCGGCTCGGGGGGCGGCGGCGAAACTGCGACCGAGTTCGGGGTGAGCAACTCCGACACCTCGGGGCACATGCACATGTTCTGGATCGAGTGCGACCAGCGCGGTGCCGGACCGTGGACCTACGTCGCGGAGGGCCCCCACACCCACGAGGTGAGCCTGAGCGCCGAACAGCTCGACGCCGTCTTCCGTGGCGAGATGGTCACGGTCGAGACCACCGCCGGCCACCCCCACACCTGGCTCATCCAGATGCCGTCCGGCATGTGCCCCCTGGACGATCCCGGTGGCGGTGATGACGGCAGCGGTGGCGGCGGTGGCGGCTGGTGAGCGTAAAATGCACCCGTGGTGAAGCGAGGGGGCAACGAGCTCTTGCCCTGCGGAGAAATCCGCATGACGCGCGATCCGCAGGGTCGTCTGACCGGCGCGCTGTACGTGCTCGACGGCAAGGCCTACGGCTGGAGGCTCGAGATCGATCCGTCGGCGCGGACTGCTCGCTTCAGCTCGCCCGACCGCAAGGGCGAGTACCGCTGGCACGACGGCGCGGCGGAGCTGTTCACCGCGTGGCACGAGGGACCGGCGGCGACCGAGCGGATCGGCTTCGACGCCTGGGTCGATGGCTGTCTGGCCGACATCCGCGACACCGGCTTCGTCCACGTGGCGCGCAAGGCGACGCAGGCGCTCGACGACGATGACCTGCCGGCCGCCGAGCGGCTGTTCCGCGCCTTCGACCAGTACGCCCGTGCTCGCCCCGGCGCCTACACCCGGGCCGCCCTCGGCCGCATCCTGGCCACCGCCTCGCTGGTGAAGGCGGCGCGCGACGGCGCCGCGGCCGACGAGCTGGTCGCCACCGCGCTCGCCGCGTCGCTGGCGGTCGAGGACACCGAGGAGCGAGGAGGCGCCGCGCTCGGCCGCCGCCTGAAGAAGGTGCTCGGCCCCCGGCACGCCGACGTGCTCACCCGCGCCGCGTCCGCCAGCCTCGCCGCCCTCGAGGTCGACTGGAACGGCATCGACGAGGCCGGCCGCTGGGGCCGGCTCCTGGCCCTGCGCGACCGGGTCGAGCACGTGGCCGGCCAGGACGGCGTCAAGGCGCTGGCCGAGGCGGCGGCGGCGCGCACGAGCGAGGACAGGAACCTGGCCCGCTTCGCCCAGGTGCTGGCGGCCGGGGCCGGTCAAACCGAGCTCCTCGGCGAGGTCAGCCATCGCCTGGCCGGCCTGGAGGGCGCCTCCATCGCCGATCTCAACAACCAGGCCAACGCGGTCATGCACCAGGGCGAGTACGACGCCGCCGAGGCGATCCTGGCGGCGGTCGAGGCGCGGCTGCCTCCCGACCCCGGCTCCGAGCGCCAGGCCCTCATCGACGAGTACTTCCTGCGCGGCAACCTGGCCGAGCTGCGCTGGCGGCAGGAGCGCTACCCGGAGGGGATCGCGCCGGCCGAGCGGGCCTACGAGCTCGAGCGGCGCATCGCCGACATGCACGCCTACCGGTCGGCGCTGGCCGGCGGGACGGTGTTCGACCGCTCGCTGATGTTCTCCAACGCCACCTGGGCCATCATCTCGATCTACACGCGGCTCGGCCGGATCGACGACGCCGAGCGGGTGTTCGAGAGCGAGCTCCAGGACCAGGCCCGTCTCGAGGCGCGGCGCGAGGCGAACGCCGAGGCGCTGGAGAACGCGCTGAACGCCGGCATGTGCATCTACAGCGAGAAGAAGACGCCGGAGAAGATGGCGCGCGGGCGGCGCCTGTTCGACCTCCTCTGCGAGCGCATCCCGATCCCGACCACGCCGATCCTCACCTGGTGCTACGCCTGCGCGTACGGCTACTACGGCGAGGAGGACAAGGCCCGCGAGTTCCTCGAGCGCGCCATCGCGCTGGGCGTGTCGCGCGCCGAGCTGCGCAACGATCCCGACTTCGACCCGGTGCGCGATCGCCCCTGGTTCAAGGCGCTGCTCGACTGAGATCGCGCAGCGAGGCGCGACAGACCTCCCGCATGCCGGGGTCGCTGGTGGCCGCCAGGGCTCGCTCGAGCTCCGCGGCGGCCCGGCGCGGCCGGCCGAGCACGAGGTGGGCGCGGGCGGCGGCGTACGACAGGTAGGGGCGCCCGTCCCGCTCGCTCGGGCGCAACCGGCGGCGCGCGCGGCGCACCACCGCCAGGAGGCGCATCGGCGCCATCCGGGCCAACAGGTCGATCGGCTCGAGCGCGACCCGCCCGTCGGCCAGCCGCCCCTCGAGGCCGGCGGCGAGGTGCTCGGCGGTGCGCGGGCCGAGACGGTCGGCGGCGCCGGCGCGCTCGGCCAGCTGGATGGCCGAGAGGCGGATCTCGAGCGAGACGTCGCCGGCGCGATCCAGGAGCGGCAGCAGCGGGACGACCAGCTCCGGCCGCCTGCCGATCTCCGGCAGCGCCACGATGAGCGAGAGCGAGCCGCCGTCGAGCGCGCCGAGGTGCTTCTCGAGCGCGGGCACCAGATCCTCGGCCGCGATCTGGTGGAGGCCGTCGCGGAAGCTCGAGTCCTCGGCGAGGAACTCGTGGCGGCCGGTCAGGTCGTAGGGACCGTCGTCGTACCAGCGGGTGGCGACCAGCTGGGTGACCGCGCCGTGCGGCACCAGGACGGTGCCCATGCGGCGGGCGAGCTCGCCGGCGAAGCCGCGCATCATGGCGGCGAACTCGCCGCGGTGGTGGTAGGGGTGAAAGGTCAAGATGTGGCCGGCGTCGGTGAGAGCGAGCAGGCAGCGGCCGACCACCGCGCCGCTCGCGTCGCGGCCGTAGACCACGCGCTTGTTGATGTCGACCGCGTTCACCACCGCCGAGTAGAAGTTCTCGCCGCCCGGTGAGAGGCAGGTGCCGAAGTGCTCGCCCATGCGCAGGACCTCGAGCGGATCCGGTTCGAGCGCGAGGTGGAGCGCTCCGCTCGGGTCGTCGAAGCGGATGGATCCGATCCCGTCGAGCCACGGTCCGGTCGCCACCCGGCGGCGCCCCAGGCGGGTCAGGAAGGCCCGGTTGGCCGGCTCCGCCCGCAGGTCCCAGGGCGGCTCTCCGGCGCGCGCGGCGAACAGCCGGCGGACCAGCCGGCGGCTCTCGCGGCCGAGACCGATGGCGGCGATGAGGACCGCGCGGTGCTCGCGCGAGGTCAGCCAGGCGGGCGCGGCGGCCAGGCCGAACGCGCGGGGGAAGGCCGCCAGCGCGGCTCGCTCGAGGGCGGCCAGCCAGTGGTCGAGGGCGGCGGCGCGGGCGCTCCGCTCGATGTCGAGTGCCAGCCGGGCCAGCCGAGCCGGCGCCAGCGGCCGCGGCGCCTCGAGCCGGGCCACCAGGTTCGCCCGCCGCCGCGCCAGGTGCGCCGGTCCACCGGCGAGGCGCTGGTCGATGCCGGCGATCTCGCGGCGCAGCCGATCGCGATCGGGGAACGAGCTCTCGAGCTTTCGCTCCGCCGCGGCGCGGCCGCCGGCCGACTCGGCCAGCGCCAGCGCATCGCGCAGCGCGGGCGGGTAGCGCGCCGCCCAGTCGGGCGCGGCGCCGGCGACCGGCAGGTGGAGGGGCGGCAGCCGGCAGCCGCGGATCGCGCGCGCCAGCTGGATCCAGTCGCCCGCCTGGCGCAGGCGGCCGGACTCGCCATCGGCGACCAGGGCGCGCACCAGGGGCACGCCGCCCGGCCCGGTGGCGCCGAGCACGCGGTCGATGCTGCCCGCCAGGTCGCCGTCTGCCTGGGTCATCCGCGCCAGCGCCTCGGCGAACCCGTCCTGCCCCTCGGCGATGGCGAGAGCGGCGCGGATACCCTGGCTCCACGGCGACACGCCGCGGCTGTCGAGGACCGGCAGGTGGCGGATGGCCTCCTGGCTGCTGCCGGTCACCCCGAGCAGGACGGCGAGCCGGAGGATCGACTCGACGTCGTGCTCCTCGCGGCCGGCGGCCACCAGCTCGGCCATCGCCACGCCGAGCTCGCGCCAGCGCTCGAGCGGCAGGAGGTCGGCGAGCGGCATCCCGATGCGGAAGCGCGGCGCCACCACGAGCGGCACCAGGGCGCGCCAGGCACGGGCGGGATCGGCCGAGGCCGCCAGGTAGGCGCGCAGGAGAGCCACCAGGGCGGCGACCGCCGGCCGCGCCATGTGCTCCAGGTCGGCCGCCAGCCCCACCATCATCTCGAGCCGGACCGGCATGTCGTCGTCGTCGGGACATCCGGCGCACAGCGCCACCAGCGGGCGGGCATCGGCCGCTGCCAGACGCACGACGGCTGCCTTGAGACCGCCGGCGTGGACCGGCGACGGCGCCACCGGGGCGATCCAGTCGAGACTCGAGCGGCAGCGGGCGAGGTGCTCTGCCGGGGCCCGCTCGATGGCCTCGCGCGAGCGCGCCGCCAGCAGCTCGGCCGGCTCGAGCGCGGTCCAGATCATCCGCCAGCGGCCGAGGTAGAGCGGGATGTCGGCGACGGCGATCGCCCGCAGCGCGGCGCGTCGGACCGGGGCGGGCGCGGCCGCCAGCCAGTCGCAGAGCTCGACGATGGCCGGCGCGCAGACGGCGGTCGGCCGCGATCCGATCGAGATGTCGGCGCCGTCGAGCCGACGCTTGATCTTGTCCGGGTAGTCGCCGAGCGCGGTCGGCGTCGCGGCGAGGTCGGGGTCGGCGAGCACGGCCATGAGCCCGGCCACCCTGCCCTCCGCCGCGCGCGCCAGCGCGACCAGGCGCAGACAGGCGGCGACCGGATCCTTCGGGTTGAGCGCCGCCAGCTGCTCGAACGAGGCGGGGTACCGCTCGAGCAGGCGCAGGTCGGCCGCCAGCCGCGCCGACGGCGCCGCCACGTCGACCCAGGACAGCGCCGTCACCAGCGGCGCCAGATCCGGCCGGGCTGCGGCCAGCCGGCGGCCGCGCGCCTGGGTCGGCGCCGGGTAGGCGTCGAGCAGATCGCCCAGCTCGCCTCCCCGGTGGACCGCCGCCTTGAGCGCGACCACCGCCGCCTCGACCCCGGCCGTCCATCGCTCGACGTCGCCGACCAGCTGGGGCAGCGCGCGCCGGTGCTCACCGCACAGCCGCTTGAAGGCGCGGGTGGACCTGGCGATGGCGCTCCGGTCGATGACGCGGGGCCCCGGCTCGGCGACGCGCCACGACACCCGGCCGTCCGCCGCCGCGAGCGGATAGCCACCGACCCAGCCGAGGTGGGCCTTGAGGAGCAGACGCGCCCGTGCGCCGCGATCCGCCCGGTTCACGCGCGATTCGGGCGGCGGCGGAGCGCGTCCACCAGGCGGCCGAGCCGCCCGCGGCGCGGCGTGCGCGTGCGCGCGCCGGTCTTCGGCCGATCGGCCAGGGTGACCGGCTGGCTGCTCGACTCGGCCGCCGGCTCGGCGACGATCCCGGGGAACAGGTCGGCGACCAGATCCGCCACCGCGCTGGTCGCGCTCCGCCCGCCGAGCTCGTCGAGATCCGCCGCCAGCTCGGCCGCGGTCGGGTAGCGCCGGTCGCGCTGCTTGGCCAGCGCGCGCATCACCACCTTCTCCAGCGCGGCGGGGTAGCCGGGCATCACCTCGCGCGGGCGCGGGATGGGTCGGTTCAGCACCCGGCGCAGGATCTCGTAGTCGGTGGCGCCGGTGAACAGGCGCTCCCCGGTGGTCAGCTCCCAGAGCAGCACGCCGAGAGAGAAGATATCGGTGCGCCGGTCGAGCTCCTCGTCGCGGATCGCCTCGGGCGACATGTAGGGGAACTTGCCCTTGACCGTGCCGGTCCGGGTGATCGACAGGCGGTCGCGCGCCTTGGCGATACCGAAGTCGAGGATCTTCACGGTCCCGCCGGCGGTCAAGAACACGTTCCGCGGCGACATGTCCCGGTGGATGATCCTGAGCGGCTCGCCGCGCTCGTCGCTCATCTCGTGCGCGTGGTGCAGGCCGGCGGCGGCCTCGGCGATGATCCGGATCGCCGCCGCCTCGGGCGCGCGCTTTCCCGCGTCGCGCAGGGCGCGGGTGACCGACGCCAGGTCGCGCCCGGCGAGCAGCTCCATCACCATGTAGTGCTGGCCGTCGGCCGAGCCGGTCTCGTGCACCGCCACGATGTTGGGATGCTGGAGGGTGGCGGCGATGCGCGCCTCGTCGAGGAACATGTCGACGAAGAGGCGGTCACCCGCCAGCTCGGGCAAGATTCGCTTCAGCGCCACCGGAACAGCGCCATCGCGGCGGCGCGCGGCGAACAGCTCCGCCATGCCGCCGAAGGCGATGCGGTAGAGGAGCTCGTAGTCTCCGATCCACTCCCTCGCGCCAGTGCCCAGCTTCGGCGATCCGTGCCGCGTCACGGGGCGCATCCTACTCCCCGCGCAAGCGGCGGCAACTGCCAAGGGAGCGACCTGAACGTGCGTCCCGGCTTTTCCCTGTATGCTGCATTAGCAACATGTCGAGCCAAGACGACGCCCCGCGACCCGCGCCCTATCGCCTCGCGATGATGTCCGCCACCGGCGGTTGAGGCGCCAAGCTCAGTCCGGGTCGACTGAGCGAGGTGCTCGCCTCCCTGCCGAGGACGGGGGACGAGCGATTGGTCGTCGGGATGCAGCATCCGGACGACGCGGCGGTCTTTCGCCTCCCGGGCGGCGATCTCCTGGTCCAGACCGTCGATCTCATCGCGCCCATCGTCGATGGCGCCGTCGACTTCGGCATGATCGCGGCGGCCAACTCGCTGTCCGACGTCTACGCCATGGGTGGGCGACCGCTGACCGCGATGAACATCATGTGCTTCCCGGAGAGCCTGCCGCTCTCCGTGCTCGGCGAGATCTTGGGCGGCGCGCAGCGCACCATCCGCGAGGCCGGCGCCGTGCTGGTCGGCGGCCACACGGTGGTCGACCCCGAGCTCAAGTTCGGGCTGGCGGTCTCCGGCATCGTCGATGACGGCGAGGTGCTCAGCATCGACCGCGCCCGGGTCGGCGACATCCTCGTCCTGACCAAGCCGATCGGAACCGGCATCGTCAACCAGGCCCTGCGCAAGGGGCTGGTCGACGACCGGGCCGCCGCCTACCAGCACTCCCTGCGATCGATGACCACACTCAACGCGGCCGGCGCTCGCGCCGCGCGCGCGGCCGGCGCCAGCGCCGCGACCGACGTCACCGGCTTCGGCCTGCTCGGCCACGCCGCCCAGTTCGCCCGCGCCGCGCAGGTCACCTTCGAGATCGATCGCGCAGAGGTGCCGGTGCTCGACGGGGTGCCCGCGCTGGTCGCCGGCGGCGTGGTCCCGAAGCGCAGCCGCGAGAACGCCGAGTCCTACCGGACCCGGGTGGCCGGGGTGGCCGGCGAGCAGGACGCGGTGCTCTTGTTCGACCCGCAGACCTCGGGCG
>Ga0111538_10000639_pt1 | contig 47663 bp, 48 predicted proteins | sample SoiMethybrSBSTD1_FD_79669 | JGI IMG/M metagenome (GOLD analysis project Ga0111538, IMG submission 79669) | Bulk soil microbial communities from a Populus tree surrounding site in Tennessee, USA - Soil MetaG P. TD hybrid SBSTD1 (version 2)... | ecosystem: Environmental > Terrestrial > Soil >...
CAGCAACTTTTCGCTGCGGATATAGAGTTCGTCTTGATTGACGAGCTTGCCGATCGTGCCGTCGCCGTTTTGGATCTTATTGAGCAATTCTTCACCGCGCTTGGTGAGGTAGTCGAGGCGGTGATAGAGGGTGGGATCGGACAGCTTGGAAAGTGTGCCGTCCTGATTGTTCAATCGGCCTGCTAATTGCGAGAGATCGTTTAAGGCCCGGCTAGCGCGTCGATAGAATTCGTCATTTGAGACCAGCTTCCCGATGGTCCCTTCTCCGCGCTCCACTCGGTCCAGGACATCGATGCTTTTTTCGGATATGGATTCGAGCTTTTCCATGACACGCTGCGAACGGTCGTAGAGACTCGCGTCGGTCACCAATTTCCCCACTGTGCCTTGACCATCGCTCACCTTGGTGAGGATGCGCTGCAGGTCGCCGATGGCGGTGTTAAGACGGTCCAGGGTATTTTCCGCGCCGGATGCCAAGCCGGTGAAATCGGCTTCGGCGTGACCATGCAGTACCTGATTGGAGGGCAAGGCAGCCTTGTTGGCAGAACCTGGGGCAAGATCCAGGTACTTATCACCAAGGAGGCCCAGGGGGCGTATGTTCACGGTGGCGTCTTCTCGCAAATGGGGGAGCACCGTGCGGTGAACGGAAAAGACGATCTCGACGGCATTGGAATCTTTCGCAATGCCAATGCTGCGCACATTGCCGACGTCGACTCCATTCATTCGGACCGGTCCTCCGACTTTCAGCCCTTGCGTATGGTCGACGAGGGCACGCAGCTCGGGTTGGCGATTGATGAAGTTGAGTCCGTGGCTCATGTTCATGATCGCGATGACCACCATCACGAGGGCGACGGTGACCACGAGGCCGACTTTCAGTTCGGACCATTTCAGTTGGCCATGGCGGGGCATCGTCTCTCCTCGTGAGGTTAAGTGCTCGGCTGGATGTCCGGTCCGGATGCTGGTGGCCGGACAGGGCGGCAATCAGGATTGATGAAGGCGCGTACCACGGGATTATCCGAACGATGCAGCGCATCCGGTGTGCCTTCAAAGACGACCCGGCCGCGTTGAATCATGAGGACGCTGTCCGCCACGTGATTGGCGGTCTCAATGTCATGTGTCACGACGATCTGTGTAGCGTGCTTTGCCTTAAGCTCTAAGATGTGCTGCGTAACGACGCAGGTATTGATCGGGTCGAGACCCGCGGTCGGTTCGTCGTAGAGAATCACCTGTGCGCCGCTTGCCAAGGCTCGTGCGATGCCGACGCGCTTTCGCATGCCGCCGCTCAGCTCGCCCGGCATTTTATCGAGGACATCGTCGAGGCCGACGAATCGCAGGCTGTCTTCTACGATCTTTTCGATCTCGCCGTCAGGCATGTTGCGCTGTTCCCACAGGCGGTACCCGACGTTTTCTCGGACCGTCAAGGAATCGAACAAGGCGGCATTTTGAAAGACCATGGCCATCTGTTGACGGCAGTCCCGCTGTAAGTCGCGTTCGCTGAGCCGCGCAATGTCGCGGCCCCCGATACGAATAGCGCCTCGATCGGGCCGGGTCAAACCAAGCATCAGCCTCAGAATGGTGGTCTTTCCCGATCCACTGGCGCCGAGAATCACTTTTGTCTCGCCGCGCTGAACACGAAACGAGACGTCGTGCAGGACCTCTCGTTCTCCCAGCTCTAACGTTACTCCTTCCAGCTCCAATAGGGCGCTCATGACCAGACCATCGAAAATTTCGTGAGCAGAAAATCCGCGCCCAGCACGAGGATGGAAGAGGAGACCATCGACTGCGTCGTCGACAGGCCCACGCCCACCGTTCCGCCCGACGTCCTCAATCCGGCATAGCAACCGACCATGGCGATAATGAATCCGAAAACCACGGGTTTGATCATGCCCAATACCATGTCGCGCGGCAGCAGCGCTTCCAGGGCCCAGGTCCAATAAAAATACGAGTCGATACTCAACGTAACGGTGGCGATCAGCCAGCCCCCCCCCATCGCGATGCCATCAGTGACGATTGTCAGAATCGGGATCATCAAGACGCAGGCGATCAAGCGGGTGGTGACCAGCTTCGGGATTGGATCGGTCCCCTCGGCGCGCATGGCGTCGATCTGCTCGGTGACCTTCATGGATGCGAGTTCGGATGCGATGCCGGTGCCGACGCGTCCGGCGATCATTAAGGCGGCCAAGACGGGGCCGAGCTCACGGACCACCGACGTGCTGACGAGGCGAGAGACATAGATCGTGGCGCCATAGGGTTCCAATTGAATGGCTCCCTGGAGCGTGAGGACCATGCCGGTAAAGAGTCCGGTGAGGATCACAATAAAGAGTGAGCCGACACCGACACGTTCAACTTGCACGATAATTTCCGGTAGATAACGGCGACAGATCGTCATGCCCCGGAGCGCTTGGATGGAAAGCAGGGTGAATTCCTGGACGATCAGGACTGCGCCGATGACGGTATCTCGGAGCGCGAATGACGGTGCCATCATAGTTCGAAGCGAACGAGCCAAGAGCCGTCGGCATTATATGAGAGATTGGGAACTCGAACAATCGGTAGGTGTAACGTTAACGATAGACCCGCCGCACGCGCGGGCCGATCGCGCACAGAATTTCGTAGGGAATGGTCTCAGCCCAGGTCGCCAGATGCGCAGCGGTGATCCGCAATCCGCCTTGTTGACCGATCAGGACGGCTTCATCCCCCGTTGCGACATCCGGGATGTCGGTCACGTCGACCATGGTCATATCCATGCAGATGCGTCCGACGATGCCCGCGCGTTTGCCTTTGATGAGCACCGCGCCTCGGTTCGACAAATGGCGGCTATAGCCATCCCCATAGCCGATGGGCAGGACGGCAATCGTCGATGGACGTGACACTGTAAAGACGCGGTTATAACTCACGCTTTGACCAGGCTCGAGGCGGCGCACCTGCACGACGCGTGTCGTTAAGCTCAGCACAGGTTTGAGATCGGGAAGATTGTCCGGCTGAGTTGTCGTGTGGTAGCCGTACAGCATAATCCCGGGCCGAACCAGCGTGAAGTGAGTGGAAGGATGGCGCAGGATGCCTGCGCTGTTGGCCGCATGAATCAAGGGCATTGTGATGCCTGCCGCTTCTATTGCGTTGATGACCGCGTAAAACCTTTTCATCTGATGGGCCGTGAAGGTCGGCTCTTCTCCATCGGCGTCGGCCAGATGAGTCATCAATCCTTCCGGTGCAAGCGTCTCGCGGAACCAGGAGGACTGCAGCAAGGGGAGCACGTCATCGGGGGCCAGGCCGAGCCGACTCATGCCGGTGTCGACTTTGATATGCACCGGATAGGGCCGCGCGCGCGATGGAATCAGTTTGGCGAGCTGTTCAGCCATGAGGCCATCGTGAATGATCGGGGTGAGTCGATGCTGAACGACTGTTTCGATGTGCTGAGGCTGGAGTGCGCCAAGAATGAGAATTGATCCGGCAAGACCGGCGTTGCGTAGGTGGAGCCCTTCCTGCACGGTCGCGACGCCGAACCGGTTGATGCCCAGGCGAGCGAGTTCGCCGGCAATGGCCAGAGCGCCGTGCCCGTAGGCGTCGGCCTTGACGACGGCCAGAATGTTGCACCCGGTTGGAATGCGGCGGCGAACTTGATCGAGATTATGCCCGAGTGCGGAGAGATCGATGCGCGCAATGGAAGGGGAGGCTGTAGACTCGTGAGAGGGATCGCTCTGAGTAGACGATGAAATAGACACTGAGATGTCAGATTTCGAGAATCTCCTCCTCCTTTTTCTTGATGATCTGATCCACTTTTTGGACGTATTGATCCGTCAATTTCTGCACGTCGGTTTCGGCCTTTCGAAGATCGTCCTCGGTTAATTTGGAATCCTTCTGCAGTCGTTTGAGTTCATCATTCGTCTCGCGCCGGATCGTTCGAAGTGTAATTTTGGTTTCCTCGCCGTGCTTCTTGCAGACCTTGGTGAGGTCCTTGCGTCGCTCCTCGGTGAGGGGAGGGACGGGGAGACGAATAATTTTGCCGTCGTTCGCCGGATTCAATCCCAGTCCGGCGGCGGTGATCGCTTTTTCGATTTCCTTGATGAGCTGAGGCTCCCAGGGCTGCACGGTGATGAGGCGGCTTTCCGGCACCGCGATGTTTGCGACCTGTTTCAGCGGCGTCTGGGTTCCGTAATAGTCGACTCGGACACTGTCCAGCAGACCGGTGGATGCACGACCCGTTCGCAGTCCGCTCAGCTCACGCTTCAGGTGATCCATCGCGGCGTCCATCCGCTCGGTGGCTTTGTGTTTCACCTCGGCAGGCATCGTCTCATTCCTTATCGGCCGGAGTCTGTAACCAACGTGCCGATTTTATCGCCCTTCGCGACGCGAAGCAAATTGCCCGGCTCTTTGAGATTGAAGACAATCAACGGCAGTTTGTTGTCCATGCACAGCGTAATCGCCGTCGAATCCATGACCTTGAGGTTTTGATTGAGGACGGAGAGAAAGGGCAACTCGTTATACTTTTTGGCCGTGGGATGGGTGACGGGATCGGCTTCATAGATGCCGTCGACTTTCGTGCCCTTCAACACAACCTGTGCGCCGATTTCCATGGCGCGCAGCACGGCGGCCGTATCGGTCGAAAAATACGGATTGCCCGTGCCTCCCGCGAAAATCACCACCCGTTTCTTTTCCAAATGCCGAATGGCGCGGCGGCGGATATAGCCCTCGGCGAGTTGCCGCATTTCGATGGCAGACTGGACGCGGGTCGTAATATTTTTGCGCTCGAGCGCATTTTGCAGCGCAAGGGCATTCAGAATGGTTGCCAACATGCCCATATAATCCGCGGAGGCGCGCTCCATGCCTGTGGCACTGGCTGCAATACCGCGAAAGATATTGCCGCCGCCGATCACGAGCGCCACCTCGACCCCCAGTGCGACCACGGAGCCAATTTCATTGGAGACATCGTCGAGGACTTTGGGATGGATGCCGTAGCCCTGATCGCCGGCCAGCAACTCGCCGCTTATTTTGAGAAGAATCCGTTGATACGGCGCAACGGTCATTCAATTCCCAATTGGTAGCGGGTGAAACGACGGATGGCAATATTTTCACCGATCTTGGCGATCTTCTGGGTCAAGAGATCCTTGATCGTGACGGAGGCGTCACGAATGTACGCTTGTTCCAGCAGGCAGGATTCCTGATAAAACCGTTCGAGTTTGCCCTCGGTGATTTTTGCCCACGCGGCTTCAGGCTTTCCCATTTCCTTTGCCTGAGCCTGATAAATATCTTTTTCTTTTTCGATGACTGCTGCGGGAATGTCTTCACGCTTGACGTACGAAGGTTTGGAGGCGGCAATCTGCAAGGCCACATCCTTGACGAAGGCTTGAAACTCGTCGTTGCGGGCCACGAAATCGGTTTCACAGTTGACTTCGACCAGGACGCCGATGCGACTGCCTGGATGGATGTACGCGGAGATCGTCCCCTCGTTCGTTTCGCGCCCGGCTTTTTTCTGTGCGGACGCCAAGCCCTTTTTTCTCAAGTGTTCGATGGCTTTTTCGACGTCGTTATCGGACTCCTTCAACGCATTCTGGCAATCCATGATGCCCGCGCCGGTTTTTTCACGCAGTTCTTTAACAAGTGTGCTGTTGCCTGCCATTCCAATCGGGCTCCTCTTCTGAAATGATCGATCGTCTGGTTACGCTGTAGCCGGAACGCTTTCGACGCCGCGGCTGACGCGCATGTCCGCCACAGGGAGAGCTTCGGTCTTTTCCCGCTCTTCCTGCTGCGAGCGCAGGTGCGATCCCTCGATGCAGGCGTCGGCGAGACGAGAGGCTATCAGCTTGATCGACCGAATCGCATCGTCGTTGCCGGGAATGGGATAGGAGATGCCGTCAGGATCACAATTCGTATCGAGAATGGCCAAGACCGGAATGCTGAGACGGTTGGCTTCTTGCACCGCAATGCGTTCGATGCGCGTATCGAGTACGAACACCGCGCCGGGGAGGCGATTCATATTCTTGATGCCGGAAAGGCTCCTATCCAGCTTGACGCGCTCTTTTTCCATCTGGCCGACCTCTTTTTTGGTCAACCGTTGGTGGGTTCCGTCCGTCAACGCGGATTCAAACTTTTTCAATTTGTCGATGCTTTTGCGGATGGTCTGAAAGTTCGTGAGCATGCCGCCCAGCCAGCGCTGATTGACATAGAACATTTTGGAGCGCTTCGCTTCCTCTTCGATGATGTCCACGGCTTGGCGTTTCGTCCCGACGAAGAGAACCGACTCACCGCCTGCGACCGTATCCCGGATAAAGTCGAATGCCTGTTGAAAGCGTTGGACGGTCTGCTGCAAGTCAATGATATAGATTCCATTGCGCTCGCCAAAAATGAATTTCTTCATTTTCGGATTCCAACGATTCGTTTGATGGCCGAAGTGGACCCCCGCTTCCAATAATTCTCGAATCGTAATCATGCCGTCACCCCCTTCCCTCAGCTTGCGGAGCGCCTGCGCACACAGGCGAGAGGTCTTACCCCTTATTCCCAAGCAAAGTGGCGTGCGTACACGCCAATGTGAATTTGAATAAACCGCCTGCCGAGGGCAGGCGCCAACGTGGAACGTATCGGACCGTAAAGCCTTGGAAAACTAGCACAGTCAGCCCGCTATTTCAAGGCGCTAAGGTGGAATGCCATGAGTCATAACTGGGAGTTGCCATCTGCTACGACCGGTACGAGGCATTGATCTTTACATACTCGTAGGACAGATCGGTCGTCCACAATTGTGCCTCTGAAGACCCTTGTCCCAAATCCAGCGTGATCGTAAATTCTTTTCGCCGGACGACCCGACTGATGCGCTGCTCGGCGCGTCGTCCCAGCCCCATGCCGGACCTGACCATCAGCACGTCATCAAATGCCAGTGCAATGTGATGGGGATCGATCGAAACTCCCGCTCGGCCCAGAGCGGCCACTATCCGTCCCCAGTTTGCGTCTTCTCCAAATAAGGCGGTCTTCACCAGGCTGGAGGTGCCGACCGTCTTTGCGACCTGCTTGGCGTCTTTCTCCGTCTTGGCGCCGGTCACGACCAGCCGAACGACTTTGGTGACGCCCTCACCGTCTCGGCAGACTTTCATGGCGAGTGCAAAACATACCGTGTGCAGCAGTCGCTCGAATTGCTTCGCTTCCGGCGTGTGCAACTTGATCACGGCGTTGCCCGCCAAACCATTGGCGAGGCATAAGACGGTATCGTTTGTGCTGGTATCGCCGTCGACCGAAATGCAGTTGAACGATCGATTCGCGCTAGCCGCGAGGATCTGTTGCAAGGCCGACCGTTCGATCGCTGCATCGGTCGTCACGTAGGCGAGCATCGTGGCCATATCGGGATGAATCATGCCGGAGCCCTTGGCCATCCCCCCGATCGTAATTGTGCGACCTCCGATCCGTGCACTCGCGGCGGCTTCCTTGGGTTTAAGATCCGTCGTAAGAATCGCGCGCGCCGCCTCTTGTCCCCCCGATCGACGCGCGCGCGCCATCAGCGAGGGAATACCTTCACGGACGCGTGCCATAGGGAGCGGCTGCCCAATGACGCCGGTCGAACCGACAAAGACGGTTTGCGGCTTCACACCGAGACGCCGAGCGACGAGGGTGGTCATTTCTTCGGCATCGGCTATTCCCTGCGGTCCCGTGCACGCATTTGCATTGCCGCTGTTGATAATCACCGCTTGGCCTACACCGCCTCGAAGATGCAATCGATCGAGTTGCACGGGCGCCGCGGGAAGACGGTTCATTGTGAAGACGCCCGCGATCGGTCCGGGTTCAGAGGAGACGATCAACGCCAGGTCGAGAATCGAGGATTTTTTAATGCCGCAATGAACCCCCGCCGCCATAAAACCCAAGGGCGCGGTCACGCCGACGCGACGTACAGTCATGATGGATCGCTCGCGTCTAATTGGAAGATTCTCATGCCGATCATGGAAACACTCCCGCCGCCGTCAATCCCGTCTCTTCCGGGAATCCGAGCATGAGATTCATGGCTTGAAGCGCTTGCCCTGCCGCGCCTTTAATCAAATTATCCAACGCGGCTACGGTCACGACCCAGCCCGCTCGCGTATCGACAAATACATTGATGTCGCAGAAATTCGCTCCGCGGACATACCGTGGATTGGGCGAGGCGTCGCCTTCGGCCAGACGGATAAATCGTTCGTTCTTGTAAAAGTCCCGATAAATGGCGCGCAATTCTTCCAGCGTCATGGGGCGCCGTAGTTGGCAATAGGCGGTACTCAGAATGCCACGGTTCATCGGCACGAGATGCGGGGTAAACATCACGTGCACATTCTCGTCATGTTGTATGGGTCCAGCCGTTGTGTGTCGCGATCCAAGCCGCCTCAACTCTTGCTCGATCTCGGGGATATGGCGATGTTGTCCGATCTTATAAGCCTCAAGGGATTCGTGCGCTTCAGGGAAGTGGTACGCGAGGGCCGGGCTGCGCCCCGCGCCGGACACGCCCGATTTGGCATCGATCACAATCGAAGATGGCTGTATCAGTCCGCGCGCAGCCAAAGGCGCTAATTGGAGAATGGCCGCGGTCGGATAACAGCCTGGTGATGCGACCAGTCGCGTCTTTTGAATATCCTGCCGATAGAGTTCGGGCAGTCCATACACGGCATCCTTCAGGAGGTCGGGATGGCTATGGGCAGTGTCATACCAGCGCTCGTATTCCGCGGGATTTCTTAATCGATAATCCGCGCTCAAATCGACCACATATTTACCGGCGCGTACGAATGCCGCGACGGCGCTCAATGATTTTGTATGAGGCAGAGCCAAGAAGACCGCATCGACACGTGTCGCGATCGAGTCGATCTCGACCGGTTCAAGCGTGAGGGGAGGAAGTACCGACGCCAAATAAGGGAATGTGCTGCTCAACGTCGCGCCTACGGACTTCTCGGCTGTCACGACGGTGACTTCCATGCGCGGATGAGCGGCAAGGAGGCGAAGCAGTTCTCCTCCTGTATAGCCGCTCGCTCCCAGCACGGCGACTTTTACTGTTTGATGAGTGGACACGGATGACTCCTGTCATCACACCGATAACGGTGGACATAAAAAAAGGAAGGCCCGGGGGCCTTCCTTTTTCAGGTTTGCCGACCAGCCTTTAGCGCTTGGAATATTGGAAGCGTTTCCTGGCGCCCTTCTGCCCGTATTTCTTTCGTTCTTTCACGCGAGAATCACGGGTCAAGAACCCTTCTTTTTTTAAGGCCTCGCGAAAGACGGGATTTAAATCGAGCAGGGCTCTCGCAATTGCGTGCCGCAGCGCTCCGGCTTGACCAGTGGGCCCTCCGCCACGCACCGTGGCTTGCACGCTGCATTTCCCCATCATACCGGTCACTTCGACGGGAGATAAGATCAACGTGCGGAGTGTCGGACGCGGGAAATATTGTTCTAACGGACGGGTGTTGACGGTGACGTCGCCCGTGCCTGCGGAAACCCATGCACGCGCGATCGCGAGCTTGCGTTTCCCGGTTGCATAATGTGTCACTGCTGCCATCTGGTCTCTCCTTCTTTCTATCCTGCGTGGCCCTAATTAGAGCGCCAGTGATTCGGGATGTTGTGCCTGATGCGGATGTTCCGTGCCCGCGTAGACCTTGAGCTTTCTGGCCATTTGTTTACCCAACGGATTTTTCGGCAGCATGCCCTTGATGGCTTTGGCCAGCACTTCCGTCGGGTTTTTCTCATGAAGATGTTCTGCCGAAATCGTTTTCAGTCCTCCGGGGTAACCGGTATGGTGTGTGTAAGTTTTTGTGCGCATCTTGTCGCCGCTCAAGTGAATCTTATCGGCATTGATAATGACCACGTGATCGCCGGTATCGACGTTCGGCGTGAAGGTCGGCTTGTGTTTGCCCCGCAGCACGATTGCAACGCGGGCCGCCAAGCGTCCAAGCGTTTTTCCATTGGCATCCACGACATACCATTTGCGAATCACTTCTGCCGGCTTGGCTAAATAGCTTTTCATCCTAGTCTCCTCTTGCACTACACTTCATGCTTGCCGAAATGTTTTAGGTCCAACTTCTCCAACCAGGCGTCCAATTTTCCTCCACCGCGCTGCTTCAGGACGTCAGCCGTCACATAGATCTGGCTATTGGTTCGTAACGCCAAGGCGATGGCATCGCTGGGCCGAGAATCGACGGTCCGTTCAGTCTCCTTCGAGACGAGATGGATGGAGGCAAAATATGTGTTGTTCTTCACGTCGGTGATGACGACCCGGTCTACCTTGATGTTGAGATGCTCGGTCAGACTCTTAATGAGATCATGACTCATAGGACGCGGAGTGACAACTTCCTCCATAGCTAATCGAATCGCGTTGCCTTCTGCGGTGCCGACCCAAATCGGAAGCACTTCCGTATTCGGCTCATCTCGAAGGATCACAATGTGCGTTTCTGTATTTGGGTCTGCGATGACCCCATGCACTTTTAGGCGGATAAGATCGCCTGTTGGTTCTGTATGTGCCATGTTCTCGTTTGAGATTCGGTGTCGATCGATCACCGTGTATGCGACTTTGTCACAAGGCTACCTGCCAGCTTCTATCCACTCTATGATGCATCCGACTGGGTATACGTAGACCAAAGAGGGGGCGTCAGAAGAGCACGCCTTGACCGTTACGATTCGTCTTTCCCGAAATCCTCGGGCTTGAGATTTTCCAACCACTGATCGAGTTCTTCAGATGCTTGCTTTCGAATCACATCCTCATTCGCGAAAATCGGCGCGTTGGTTCGTAAGGCTAGGGCAATGGCATCGCTGGGACGTGAATCGATTGAATATTCGCTGTCTTCATACGTCAGATGAATTCTGGAATAGTACGTATTTTCTTTCATGTCGGTCACGACCACGCTAATGACTTTGGCATCCACCGTGTCTAACACAGATTTCATCAGGTCATGTGTCATGGGCCGAGGCGTCGAAAGATTTTCCAAGGCAAAACTGATGGAACTGGCCTCAGCTTTTCCCACCCAAATGGGCAACATATCGGAACGATCTTCATCCCGCAGAATCACAATATAAGCATTATTGTAGGGGTCGAACATCAACCCCCGGACTTTCATCTGGGTAATCATAGCCGATCTGACATGACGATGAATCGGTGTAAGTCAGCCGAAAAGCGTGTCAATCTAGCATTGATTTTCTTGATTTGTCAACGAAGAGAGAGGCAATTGAGACTAAGGAAGGTTCAAGAGGTCGAAGGCGCTACCCGAGAGTTCAACCGATGAGCATACGGCTATCCGTAACAAGGCGCGCGCGGCCTGTTCGGGAGAAGGAACCGTCGACGGATCTTCGGTTGGGCATGCCTTCGCTCGCATGCTCGTGCGTGTCCCTCCGGGATTAAACGTTACGACGCAGACGCCCGAAGGCCTCAGCTCATCCGCTAAGACTTGACTCAGGCCTTCCGCTCCGAATTTGGAGACCGCATAGGCGCCCCATCGAGCCCGCCCAGCCCGTCCGACCGAAGATGATACCGTGACGATGCAGCCATAACCTTGTCGTGCCATGACGTTCGCCGCGGCTTGTGAGACAAAAAAGGTCCCATTCAAATTGATGCGCAACACCTGTGCCCATTCGCGATGCGGGTACTCGGCAATAGGAACTCGTGGACCCAAAATTCCCGCGTTATTGATCACAATATCGAGACGACCATATCGTGTGACCGCGAGGTGGACCAGTGCGGCCGCTTCCTTTGCGATTCCGATATCGGCCACGCGTGCTATGGCGTCCCCGCGGTTCGAGGCGATCGTGCTGAGCACGTCGCTCAATTGAGAATTTGTGCGTGAGCAAAGGATAAGACGCGCGCCTTCCGCGGCAAAGATTTCCGCTGTTGCGCGTCCGATGCCGCGGCCCGCACCGGTAATCAACGCCACCTTCGAGGCGAGGGCGCCGTCTTTGAGAGGCTGATTCATGTGCGCCAATCGTTGCGGATTGGAAGAGCAGAGTCAGACGAAGCCGCAAGGGGTCCGGCGTGAGAAATATACGCGGGCCTATGCGGGCCTATTATGACGGTGGACGATAATTCTGATCGAGCTTGCCGGTATCCGCCGCGGGTCCACCGAGGTTAAGGAAGGCTTTCATTTGATTTTTCACAAGCTCTCGTCCGGTTTCCTCGCCGAGATTGACCTGGTATTCGTTAATCACCATGACGCGCATCCCTTCCCATGCTTTCCAGCACGTCTGGCAGATCTTCGACTTCACTTCCGCCTCTAATCGCCCGAGATATAAGGGATCGGTAATCGCTTCGCCTGCTTTTCCACACTTGACGCATTGCACTTCGGTCATCGTTACCTCCTTACCAAATCGAGCGAGGATCATATCATGTCGCCTCGAGCGATGAAAAGAGTACGCCATCGAGAGTGCGGAATTGAAAGGCATAGGCCTCTCGTGCTAGAAGAAGCCGATACAAATTAGATGAATCGTGGAGTGCCCGGATGGCGGAACTGGCAGACGCGCCGGACTCAAAATCCGGTTCTCGCAAGAGAGTGGGAGTTCGACCCTCCCTCTGGGCACCACAGAGCGAGCAACAACCCGGAAACGTAGGAGAGTGAGTCCAGAAATTGGCTTGACAGGGTATACGACTTAGCTTATATTTCGCCCGTCTAGAGAAGTTCATCATGAGTATCATTGGCGGTTTGTTTGGGTATTATACTTCTTCAACTTACAAGGAGGCAGCACATGCGTAAGTTAGTAGCATTGGGAGCAGGAATCCTGCTTGCAAGCTCTGTCGGAGTGGCTGGAGCTCAGGAACGCTTACCGCAGCACTCCGGATTCGGTACCGGCGTGGGCGAGAACGCCGGGACGGGAACTCGTTCGCAGATTTGGGATAAGAATGCGTTGCTGGAGCGCCTGTCGCAACCCGAAACCATTTCGGGCCGCGTGATGGCTATCGATCTTCCGGCGGGCAAAATCCTGTTGGAAACGGGTGGAAGCTCGCACGATGAGGGGAGAGCAGGAAGCGGAGCGATGTCCTCGCTCGTCGCGTATTTTGACGATAAAACCAACATGGATAACATCAAGGTCATTCAGACCGGTGACGACGTGATGATCCAGGCGGTTGAGATGATCAGCGAAAAACAACCGTATGGAACCGGACGAAAAATGGTCCGTGATGTCACCGTCATTCGTGGCAACGAGAAGCTCGCGGGGTTTGGCGGTCTCGGTCAACGGCCCGATCCCCGCACGGAGCGCGGGATCGTGACGGAGAGCGGATCGAACCACGGGGGCGTAGTCGGTCAAATTCTGCCGGGAGAGATTCAGTCCGGTATTACCAGTCCGGTCGGTGAAATGACGGGCGCTGCGCCATGCTGGCAATGTGAACCGCAGCCGGGATGGGGCTTCGGAACGGAAAACCGTAGCGATTACGGCAAAGGCGAGAAGCCAAATCTCGTCAAGCAATAAGCGCGTCGGGCAATTTTGAATAAGCGAAGGGCGGCCAAATGGCCGCCCTTCGTGTTTTAGCTCTCTGCGGTAGAATGGGCAGGCGCGTGTTACAGTAAAGCGCACGCCATGCCCAGACGATAAATATGGCTAACGACGGAGATGATCATTCAATGGTGCGGCCGGACGAAGAATTAGATCTTCGGGGCGTAATTTGCCCGTATAACTTTGTGAAGACGAAGTTGAAGTTGGAAGGTATGGAGGCTGGAAAAATACTGGCCGTACTTCTAGACGACGGCGATCCCATCAAAAATGTTCCGCGGAGCGTGAGTGATGACGGCCATACGGTATTGCGACAGGAACCGGTAGCCGAGTCGTATCGGGTGATTATTCAGAAGCGCCACGAATCTTAGCGGACAACGTTCGCGCTCTCTTTCCTCGTTTCTTTTTTCCGCCTTCCACAATCAATGTGACGTCAGTCCCTCGCGGGTGATCCCGCGCGTTCCGATGTAACTTCGCGAGCGTTCCCCTCAATACGGTTTCATGAACTGTGGTCAGGTCCTGTGCAATCACTCCACGCCGTGCGCCGAGCAATGGACGGAACAGATCGAGCGCAGCTTGGAGACGGCTCGCCGGAACGAAACACACGCTCGTTCTGATTTCTTTGCTCATTGCCAGGGCGAGTCTGCGTCGGGCGGCCGAGCGGGCCGGAAATATGCCGAAAAAGACAAATTCAGTGCACGGTATTCCGGAGAGTGCCAATGCTGCCGTGATCGCCGAAGCTCCAGGAATTGATGTGACTCGCAGTCCCGCGGCAAGCACGTTAGAGACGAGAAACGCCCCAGGGTCGGTAATGACCGGCGTGCCCGCGTCGGAGACCAATGCGACATCGTGACCGTTCGAGAGCCGATTGAGGATGATGGGCGTTTTCTCTTCCTTGTTGAGCTGATGATAGGTGGTCAGCGGGGTGTCGATACCGTAATGATCGAGAAGCGCTCGGGTGATCCGGGTATCTTCCGCCGCGATGAATTGGACCTCACGCAATATGCATACGGCACGAAACGTCATGTCTTCCAGATTGCCGATCGGAGTGCTGACGAGATAGAGCGTACCTGCCATGCCGCGCCTGTAGTGAAATAAATTCCTGCATCGTACAGAGGACCGATAGGCAAGTCTATGTCGATGCGCCATCGCATACTAAGGTCCGATGCTTTGTCTTCCCGTCGGGCTATGTTAAGATTCGCCCCACGTTGAGGATGGCCGGCATGGAATCGCACGTGGATCGCATCCCATCCGCAGACTGGACCAACGCCGACTATGCGTTCTGTCCGAAGTGTGGTGGATCGTTGTGCCGGCGATCGATCAAGTCCAGCGAGCCTGATCGTTTAGTCTGTCTTGCCTGTGAATTTGTCTTTTTTTTAGATCCAAAAGTCGCCGTCGGGACAATTATCCCGTATAACGGTGGGGTGGTCTTGGTGAAGCGAGCCATCGAGCCGGCCTATGGAAAATGGGTATTTCCAGGGGGATTTGTCGATCGCGGAGAGCGCGTCGAGGAAGCGGCCATCCGAGAGGCGCGTGAAGAGAGTTGTCTGGAGGTCCGGGTTTCGCGACTGCTCAACGTCTATTCATACGCGGACCATCCCGTGATCATTATTGTTTACGTCGCCGAAATCACCGGTGGGCAGGCCGTGGCCGGCGATGAAACGCTTGAAGTCGGCATTTTTCAGCCGGCCGATATTCCATGGGACGACTTGGCATTTCCCAGTACGTCAAAAGCGCTGCTCGACTATCTTTCAACCGTCCATCCCCGCAACTTTCCTTGACTCTTTTCTTTTTTACCAGCTATAATTTTCCGCTTTCCACGTTGATTTCGCCCACATTTCACAAGGATATTGAATGTCGGTCATTTTTCTGATGACCACCATCGTGCTCTATTTTATCGGGACCGGATTCTTTCTGGCCTATCTTGTCCGCCGGTCGGAAGCGCTGTCACGTGTGTCGTTAATTATTACCGGGATCGGATTTCTTTCTCACTCGATGGCCGTCGTGGCGCGAATGATGGCGGACAATCATGTGCTCTTAACCAGTTCGCACGATGCGATCTCATTTTTCTCGTGGGCGCTGGTGTTGGTATTTCTCATCGTCGAACTGCGCCATCGCATTCACATCTTGGGCTCCTTTATTCTTCCGCTGGCCCTCATTTCATTAGTCTCAGCGGCGGCCTTGCCGACAGAAGTACCTACACTCGAGCCGGTGTTGAAAACGGTCTGGCTTCATGTGACGCTCAGCATTCTCGGAACGGTCGGCTTTGCCGTGGCGTTCGTAGCCGGCATCATGTACCTCATTCAAGATCGGCTGCTGAAGTCGAAACGCTTTAACGTGCTCTACGCCAAACTCCCGCCGTTGGACTTTTTGGACAATCTGAATCAGCAATCCATTGTCTTGGGATTTCCCCTATTGACGTTAGGCATTATCGTCGGGGCGGTGTCAGCCGAATTTGCCAAAGGCTCCTTCGTCAGCTGGAACCCTGAGCAAACGTGGGCGTTAGTCACGTGGGTGTTTTATTGTGCCGTTCTTGTCGGCCGTTTAACGGTGGGATGGCGGGCGAAACGAGCGGCCTATCTCACCATCATCGGATTTGCAGGCGTCATTTTGACCTTCATCGGCGTGGTGGTGAAGGGCCATGGATCGGGAGCCTGAATCGCGATGCACGTGATCGTTGTCGGACTCAGCCACAAAACCGCGCCGATCGAGGTCCGAGAGAAATTGGCTGTTCCGGCCAGTCGACTTGGAGAGGCATTGCATCGTCTCTGCATCTATCCTGGAATCAAAGAAGGGTTTTTGCTCTCCACCTGTAACCGCGTCGAAGTCTATGCTGTAGTGGATAATATGGACGCGGGCTATGTCGGCGTGCAGAGTTTTTTAGCGGACACGCACCTTGCGCTGTCTGCGGATGAATTAACGCCCCATCTCTATCGCCATATCGACGACCGGGCGATCGCCCATCTGTTCCGGGTCGCGGCCAGTCTGGATTCAATGGTGGTCGGTGAACCACAAATTCTCGGCCAGATGAAAGAGGCTTTCGAAGCGGCGCTGACACACAAAGCCAGCGGTATGATCCTTAATAAACTGGTTAAAAAGGCCATCTCCGTAGCGAAACGCGTCCGAACGGAAACGAAAATCGCCGAATCGGCCGTGTCGGTCAGTTACGCGGCGGTCGAGTTAGCAAAAAAAATCTTTTCCAATCTGAAAGAGAAAACGGTCCTCTTGGTGGGCGCCGGCGAAATGGCAAAGTTGGCCGCGCAGCATCTCGTCAACCACGGGATCAGGCGGGTCATGATTACCACGCGTGATACCACCAGTGCCGTCGAATTGGCGAAGCGATTTAACGGCCTGCCGATTCCGTTCGACGAGTTTCGTCACGAAATGGCGGAGGCGGACATTGTTCTCTGTTCCACAGGCGCCTCCCACTATTTAATTCGAACCGAAGACGTGCAGCGTGCGGTGCGCCTGCGGATGAATCGGCCAATCTTTTTGATCGACATTTCCGTGCCCCGCAATATCGATCCCGCCGTGCGGGATATCGATAACGCCTTTTTGTTCGACATTGACGATCTCGAGACACGCGTGGAGCAGAATCGGGAGGACCGTCGCTGCGAGGCCGTTAAAGCCGAACACCTGGTCGATGCAGAGGTCGGCATCATTCAGCAATGGATGAAGTCCCTGGAAGTCACGCCGTTGATCGTGGCCTTGCGCAAACGTGCCGAAGAGATCAAGCAAACGGAATTGGAAAAGACGTTGACGCGCCTGAAACATCTCTCGCCGGAGGACCAGGAAGCCATAGCAGGATTGGCCTCAGCCGTCGTCAATAAACTGTTGCACGGCTCGCTCGTTACACTCAAGGCCGAAGCGGATTCGGCTGCCGGAGCGCTCTACCTCGAAGCAGCTCGACGATTCTTTAATCTTGTCGATGATGGTGCAGGTCATACCCCTTCAATGGAGTCGCAATCGGCGACTAACGAGTCGCCTGCCTCCATACCTGTTCGCGACCCGGTTACGGCCTCGCAACCGTCAGCGGCCGAGTTGCACCCCGTTCAGCGCTCTTCGAAGGGTGGACGTTCCAGCGTATAACGCCGTATGCGGACTCTCGATGCGCAAGGGCCCAAAACTCTTTACCTGTCCGAAGTGTCGACATACTTACTTGGGACACGATCCCGTTCCGGACTGTCCGCGGTGCGGTCATGATTATCGCGGGAAAGAAGGATTTCGATGGGATATGTTGGCTTACGTGGCCGCTATTCTGGCCCTGCTGAGTTTGTTTCTGATGACGACCTATTATCGTGATTCTGTCAGGATGCCGCCGCAGTCTCCTACGACCGGCGAGAATGAGCCGGAAAAGTTGCCGGGCGCGCGTTCGGTCCCGTTTCACAATCCCTACCAGGAGCGAGGACGGTGATCACAACCATCGGCACGGCAACCTCACGTTCATCGCTCATCATCGGAACTCGGGGCAGCCGGCTCGCGATCTGGCAGGCCGAATGGGTCCAAGCCCGGCTGCAGGAGATTGCCCCTACATTGACCGTTACGCTGCAACGGATCAAAACATCCGGTGACAAAATTTTGGATGTGCCTCTGGCGAAAGTCGGAGGTAAAGGTCTCTTCGTCAAAGAGATCGAAGAGGCACTGCTCAGGGGCGAAATCGATCTGGCCGTGCACAGCATGAAAGACGTCCCCACCGTGTTACCGGAACCACTGGCGATCGTATGCGTGCCCCGGCGTGAAGATCCACGCGATGCCTTAATCAGCCGTCACGGGCTTCCCTTGAATCAATTGCCACGGGGAGCGCGGGTCGGCACCAGCAGCTTGCGGCGGCAGTCGCAGTTGCTGCATTACCGGTCCGATCTGAAGATCGAGATGTTGCGCGGGAATATCGAAACGCGGCTCCGCAAATTGAAGACAGGCGATTACGATGCGATCGTCCTAGCGTCGGCTGGGCTTCGGCGTATGGGATGGAATGAGGAGATTACCGAATATCTTCCGGTGGATGTCAGTCTCCCTGCCATTGGCCAGGGGGCGCTTGCGATCGAGGGGCGTCGCGACGATGAGTTTATCCGATCGCTCCTGTCCACACTCGACGATCCGACGACGCACACGGCGGTCACGGCCGAACGGGCTCTTCTGGACCGATTACAGGGGGGCTGCCAAGTTCCTATTGCCGCCTATGCGACGATCGAGCAGGATCGGTTGAGCCTCGCTGGATTGGTGTGCAGCACGAATGGGACTACCCTCGTCCGCGATTCCATAAACGGATCGACTGTTGACGCGTACAGCTTGGGCACTCGATTGGGGGACCGGCTCCTAGCTGCCGGCGGCGACGCCATTTTGCAGGAAATTTATGGCCATGCCTAAGGAGCACATTCCGACGAAGGGGATGGTGTATTTGGTCGGCGCCGGCCCGGGCGATCCGCAACTGTTGACCTTGCGGGGAAAAAGATGCTTGGAACGCGCAGACGTTGTAGTGTACGACTATCTAGCGAACCCCCTGTTGCTTGGCCATGCGCCCGAGGGGGCGGAAAAAATTTATGTCGGCCGACGTGATCGCGGCGCCTATCAAGAGCAGCAGGAGATCAATCATCTGTTGATCGGGAAAGCGCAGGAAGGCAAGGTCGTGGTGCGTCTAAAGGGAGGCGACCCATTTGTGTTTGGACGCGGAGGAGAGGAAGCCGAAGCCATCTCGGAGGCCGGGGTGCCTTTTGAAGTCATTCCCGGGGTGACGTCGGCGGTCGCAGTGCCGGCCTATGCGGGCATTCCCGTGACCCATCGGACTTTGGCATCGACCGTGGCCTTTGTGACGGGCCATGAAGATCCAAGCAAAGCGGCTTCGAGTATGGAATGGCCGCGTCTGGCCTCAGCCGACGGTACGCTGGTTTTTTTAATGGGAATGAAAAACCTTCCCGCCATCGTGGCCCGTTTGATCAAAGAAGGCAAGTCGCACGATACGCCTGTCGCGCTCATCAGGTGGGGGACGCGGGCCGATCAACGTACCGTGGTCGGCACTCTCGACGACATTGTCCAAAAGGCCGAGCACGCCGGTTTGGAACCCCCGACGATTGTCGTCGTCGGACAGGTCGTTCGATTACGTGCGCAATTAAACTGGTTCGAAACCAAACCTCTCTTCGGGTGGCGGATCCTCGTGACGCGAGCGCGTGAACAAGCCGGTGAGCTCTCTGACTTGCTCTCCGAATACGGCGCGGAACCGGTGGAGTATCCGGTGATCCAGACTGTCCCGCCGGATAGTTGGCAGGCGCTCGATGCCGCGTTGACCGACTTGAGCCGGTATCAATGGCTCGTGTTCACGAGTGTGAATGGCGTGCGTCCGTTTATGGAGCGTCTTCAACGGCGAGGGCAGGATACCCGCGCGCTCTCCGGACTGCGCCTCTGTTGCATCGGTCCACGGACCGCTGAAGAATTGGGCCGGTATGGATTGCATGCAGACTTAGTTCCGGCGGAATTTCAAGCCGAAGGTGTCATTGCGGCGATGACGCAAGCCGGCATGTCCGGCCGGCGAATTTTGATCGCGCGCGCCGCCGTCGCCAGAGAAATCCTGCCGAATGAATTGAGAGCGGCCGGGGCGATCGTCGATGTGGTGACGGTCTATCGAACTATCCGGCCGGCGATAGAAGTGGAGCGGTTGAAAGACCGTTTGCGCCGTCACGATCTTCATATGATGACCTTCGCCAGTTCCTCCACCGTTCGAAACTTCTGCGCGCTTTTCGCGCAACGGGAGGAGATGCGCGCGCTGACAGCAGGGGTTGTGGTCGCCTGTATTGGACCGATTACGGCTCGAACCGCCGATGAAGAAGGCTTGGCGGTCACCCTCATGGCGAAGGAAAATACGATACCCGCGCTCGTCGATGCCATTGTGCAATTTGTTCAGAAGTCGTGAGAATGAAGTCAGATCGTTCATGCGGGCGTTTGGTGAACGCCGGAGTTATTCAGTAAAAATTATTTCCACAGTCTGCGGGCAGATCAACAGAGGGAGAATTGAGCATGGTGCCTGTTAAATCATTCATGATACCGGTAGAAAAGTTCGTGACGGTGGATCGTGATATGGATGTTCGCAAAGCGGCCGAAATTATGCGGGACCGCAATATCGGGAGTTTGTTTGTGACCCGCGGATCGGAGATCGTCGGCATTGTCACCGATACTGATATGGTCAGGCGGGTCGTCGCCGTGGGAGGCGATCCTGCCCATAAGGTGATCGAGCAAATTATGTCGGCGCCTATCTTGACCATCGATGAAAGCAAAACTTTGCTCGATGCGAACGATTTGATGGCGCGCGAGCATCTTCGCCATTTGGGCGTCACGCGAAACGGCAAATTGGTCGGAATGATTTCCGTCCGCGATTTGGTCGTGTTTCTGACCAATCTTCCCAGGAAATAACATGGCCTTTCCTCGACAGCGCTTGCGGCGGCTTCGCCAGAGCGAGCCGTTGCGGCGAATGGTGCGTGAAACGGCGCTAGCAGCGTCCGATCTGATCTATCCCATGTTCGTGACGACGGGACGGGATCGGCGAGAGGAGATCGGGTCCATGCCGGGCCAATATCGCTGGTCGGTCGATCTGCTCATCAAAGAAGTCATGGACGTCAAATCGCTCGGCATTCCTGCCGTGATCTTGTTTGGAATTCCGGATCGGAAAGACGACCGAGGCACGTCGGCCTTCGATCCGAACGGAATCGTGCAGCAGGCGATACGATCGATCAAAGACCAGGTGCCGGATATCCTGGTTATCACGGACGTCTGTATCGACGAATACACTTCGCATGGCCATTGCGGAATCGTCAAAGACGGACGCATCGTGAACGACGAGACGCTGGAGTGCTTACGCGAAATGGCGCGGACGCATGCGGCCGCGGGGGCGGACATGGTGGCGCCTTCCGATATGATGGATGGACGGGTCGGCGCCATTCGAGAAGAATTGGATCGTCATGGATTTACGGAGACTCCTATCATGGCCTATGCGGCCAAGTATGCTTCCTGTTTGTATGCGCCCTTTCGTGAGGCCGCCGATTCGAGCCCGACGTTCGGCGACCGGCGATCATACCAAATGGATGTGGCGAACGCGCGTGAAGCGTTGCGTGAGATCGACGCCGATCTCGAAGAGGGGGCCGACATCGTAATGGTCAAACCGGCGCTGCCGTTCCTCGACATCATCGCTGCGGCGCGCGGACGCGTCGATGTCCCTATTGCGGCGTACCAGGTGAGCGGAGAATACAGCATGATCAAAGCGGCCGCACGTGCCGGCTGGCTGGATGAATCGCGGGCCATGATGGAATCCCTCCTCTCCATCAAGCGGGCCGGTGCCGATATAATTTTGACCTATTTTGCGAAAGAAGCAGCCTGCGCGTTGCGCGCGCACGAGTGACGGTATACTTGAATGAACGTGACGCGACGCCTCGATCAGCACCTGCCTTCAACCTATCCAGTCTTGACGATCGGGAATTTCGACGGCCTCCACCGCGGGCATCTGGCCTTGCTGCAATCGGTCGTGAAGTCCGCGAGCGCCAAGGGCGGCACATCGCTGGTATTAACCTTCGATCCCCATCCCATGACGGTCCTCTCGCCGACTACGCCGTTACGGTTTTTGACGACGATGGAAGACAAATTGATTCGTTTTCGAGAGGTCGGGATTTGTGAAACTCTGTGCATTCCGTTCGATAAAAGCTTTGCCGGCCTGACACCGGAAGAATTCGTCTTCAAGATTTTACGGGACCATATCGGGGTGCGAGAGCTGTATGTCGGGGAGCAATTTGCTTTCGGCAAAGGCAGGAGCGGCCGCATCGACGATTTGATCACATTCAGCGCTCCCGCCGGATTTATTGTGCATGCCGTGCCCCCCGTCGTGATCGACGGGGAGATTGTCAGCTCCACGCGAATCCGTGCCATGGTCCAATCAGGGGATGTGGGCCGTGCGAGGCGATTTCTCGGGCGGTACTACGCCTTGGCCGGCACGGTCATCGAAGGGTCGCATCGAGGCCGGGAACTCGGGTGGCCGACCGCCAATATTCGTTTGCCGCAGGACCGCGTGATTCCGTCCGATGGGGTCTATGCCGTGCAGACTGTGTGGAAAGGCCGTGTAATTGAGTCCGTCGCCTATATCGGGACACGTCCGACTTTTGACGCCGGTGAGCGTCTGCTGGAAGTCTATCTCCTCGATGAGCAGCCCAAACTCTACGGCGAGGACATTGCGGTCCTGTTTGTGGAACGACTCCGTGGGGACCAGGTGTTCGATTCTCCGGACGCGTTGACGCAGCAAATCGATGTGGACGTGCGGCACGCCCGCGGTATATTAAAAGCAGCCGCACTCTCTATGGCGGATACATAGGCATCAACAACCATGCCCCTGTTGCCAAGCACGCGCCCCCAGCCATCTCTCGTGCATCGCGTTGCCGCGGTCGTCCGGACGCGGGGATTGATCGATCGTGGAGATCGCATTGTCGTGGCGATTTCCGGTGGCCCCGATTCCGTCGCCTTGCTATCGCTTCTGCACGAGCTGGCCTCGACTCTGGATCTTTCCTTGTGGGCGGCGCATTTTAATTATGGGCTACGCGGCGTGGAGTCGGACGGCGATGCCGCGTTCGTCGCTGATTTCTGTGAACGTCTTCGCATTCCAAGTGTATGTGAGCCGCTCACCTTGTCGGGTGACCGATATAAAGGCCGATCATTGCAGGAGGCGGCGCGCGACCTTAGGTATGAGGCCTTGGAGCGCATTCGCGCATCCGTCGGAGCGCACAAGGTGGCGCTCGGGCATACACGTGACGATCAGGCTGAGACTCTCATCATGAGACTGTTACGAGGGGCCGGCATGACCGGCCTGTCGGGGATGCCTTGCGAGCGGACGCCGTTCATTCGACCCCTGCTGAAGGTGAGTCGGACCGAGATCCTTGCCTACTTACTCGAGAAGGAGATTCCGTTTCGTGAGGACTCCAGTAATGCGAAGCCGGTGTACGTCCGCAATCGGGTGCGACATGAAGTGTTGCCGCTTCTGAAACAGTTCAATCCGGCTCTTGTCGATGTCCTGGCGAGGCAGGCCGATATTCTCCGCGAAGACGATCAGTGCCTTGACGAGCTGGCTGAGCAACAGCTTGGTCAACTGGTGAAAGACAATGAAGCCGGCGAGTGCGAATTGCGTCGGCCGGAATTTCTTGTCTTGCCATTGGCATTGCAACGGCGGGTGCTACGCAAGATTGTTCAGCGCTGCACCGGCCAACCGCATGGTCTCTCCTTTTCAGCGGTGACGGTCATTATTAATCAGGTTGTGCACGGCTGTTCAGGGGTACGTCTTAGGGCCGGCCAGGTCTGGGCAGAGCGGGAATATGACACGATTCGAGTGCGACGGACCTATGGCCAATCGCAGACCGTGGTTGGAAGAGAGTCCATCCGTATCGCGGTTCCCTCAACCGTTCAGTGGCCTATGACCGGGCAACAATTACGAGCCGAGATGCTAGGGTCGGCGACATGCGACTGGAGCTCGGTGTCCTTGCCGCCGACCCAGATTGTATTGGATGCGGACCGCGTGACACTCGATCTTGAGGTCCGAACCTGGTTGCCGGGAGATTGCTTTTATCCTTTCGGGCTTCAAGGTCATCAAAAGAAACTGCAGGATTTCTTTACTGACCGGAAAATCCCACGAGCCAGGCGTACACGTATTCCGTTGGTCGTCGCTCCTGAGGGTATTGTCTGGATCGGCGGCTATCGCATGGATGACAGATTTCGAGTGACGCCCGCGACGACTCATATGGTCCGACTCACGCTGATCGGGGACGATGGTGAGGAGCGTTTATAGGATGGATCGAATATTCGGTCGGCCGATCGTGACCCAGGAACAGATGCGCATGCGCATCCGCGAATTGGGCTGGCAGATCACGATGGATTATACCGGCAAGGATCTCATCCTCGTCGGCGTACTCAAAGGTGCTTATGCCTTTTATGCGGATTTGGCCAGAGCCATTCGAATTCCCATGCGGGTGGATTTTTTGGTGGTGACCAGCTATTCGGGCAAAGCGAAGAGCTCGGGAAAAGTGAAGATGGTCACAGACCTGACCGAAGATATCGCAGGACGCGACGTTCTGCTGGTTGAGGACATCGTCGATTCGGGCTTGACGGCTCAATATTTGGTGAAGACTCTCATGAAGCGGAAGCCCAAGTCGGTGAGGATTTGTTCGCTCCTGAGCAAACCGGAGCGCCGCGAGCAGCACGTGCCGATCGACTATGTCGGCTTTGAGATTCCCAATAAATACGTGGTGGGATATGGGCTTGACTATGAACAGAAGTACCGCAATCTTCCGTATCTTGCCGTGCTGGACACGCTGGACGAGGTAGACCAAAGTAAATAAGCCATTCTTGTCACATTTTCAAACTCTATGTTAGAATCGTGTGTCATTTTGTCTTCGAGCGGGCTGCTGTCGCTCTTGATGGTCGGTCGAGGAGGCCTTGGATGAATTCGCGTGTGAAGAATCTCTTGTTCTGGGTGGTGGTCGGACTCTTCATGATTCTGCTCTTTAACCTGTTCAGCGTTCCGACGCATGCACCAGAGGAAGAGGTCATCTTTAGCGACTTTATGGCCCAACTCGATAAGGGGGAAGTGGAGAAGGTCATCATCAAGGCCAGCCATATCAGCGCCATCCTCAAGAACGGCACGCGTATTCGAACTTACTCCGCGGAATATCCCGATTTGGTTAAAGTTCTTCGCGACCGCAATGTACAGATCGAAGCGAAGCCACCTGACGAAAGTCCTTGGTACATCACATTCCTGGTGACGTGGGGCCCGTTCATTCTTTTCCTCGGCCTCTGGTTCTTTCTAATGCGCCAGATGCAAATCGGGGGAAATAAGGCGCTCTCCTTCGGCAAGAGCCGCGCGCGAATGCTGACGGAAGAACGGAAGAAAATTACGTTTTCCGACGTCGCCGGCATTGAGGAGGCTAAAGAGGAAGTCTCCGAAATCATCGATTTCCTCAAAGACCCGAGAAAATTCCAGAAACTCGGCGGGCGAATTCCAAAAGGTGTGCTGATCGTCGGCCCTCCTGGAACCGGGAAGACGCTGCTGGCGAAAGCCATTGCCGGCGAAGCGGGCGTCCCCTTCTTCAGCATCAGCGGATCCGACTTTGTAGAGATGTTCGTCGGCGTCGGCGCCTCGCGGGTGCGAGATCTGTTTGAACAAGGTAAGAAGCATGCGCCATGCATCATCTTTATCGATGAAATCGATGCGGTGGGCCGCTTGCGCGGGGCGGGTCTCGGGGGAGGACACGATGAGCGTGAACAGACCCTGAACCAACTGCTCGTAGAGATGGATGGATTCGACACGACCGAAGGAGTCATTTTAATCGCCGCCACGAATCGTCCGGATGTGCTCGACCCCGCGCTCTTGCGGCCCGGCCGGTTCGATCGCCAAATCGTCGTCAATCGTCCCGACCTTAGAGGTCGAACGGAGATTCTTAAAGTCCACACGAAAAAAGTTCCGGTTGCCGGCGATGTCGAACTGGAAAAGATCGCTCGGGGGACACCCGGATTCTCAGGCGCAGACTTGGAAAACCTCGTCAACGAGGCCGCCTTGTGGGCCGCCCGACATGATAAGAAGGTTGTCGAGATCGCCGATTTCGAGAACGCCAAAGACAAGGTGTTGATGGGAGCCGAACGCAAGAGCATGGTGCTGACCGACGAGGAGAAGCGGACGACGGCCTATCACGAGGCCGGCCATGCCTTGATGGCCAAATTGCTTCCAGGCACCGATCCGGTACATAAAGTGACGATCATTCCGCGGGGCCGCGCTCTTGGCGTGACGATGCAATTACCGACCGATGACCGGCACAACTACTCTAAAGAGTTTCTCTATAACAACTTGGCCATTCTCCTGGGTGGGCGTGTGGCCGAAGAACTCGTCCTTCATCACGTCACGACGGGCGCCGGCAACGACATCGAGCGGGCGACTGATCTCGCCCGAAAAATGGTCTGTGAATGGGGCATGAGCGAGAGACTCGGGCCATTGACGTTCGGGAAAAAGGATGAAGAGATTTTTCTCGGCCGGGAGATTGCGACGCGCCGAGATTTTAGCGAGCAGGTCGCCTTGGAAATCGATCATGAGGTCAAACGACTGGTGGTCGAAAATTACGAACGCGCCAAGAAAATGTTGACGGACCGTATGGCGACGCTTCGCGCGCTGGCTGAGGCGCTTCTCGAAAAAGAAGTATTGGATGCGCTTGAAATCGACCTGATTATCAAGCAAACCGATCCTCCAGTCGTACCGGCCTAGGGCCGAGGTGGACTCCCTAGCATCCGCCTCCTCCACGATGGATCGCCGTTAACTCTGCTGAGTCCACTGCACCGTGCCTTCCATTGAACTGTGATGCCTGCCGATAGCCTTCCTTCAGGACGGGTCACCCTACGCGGCGGTGTCCTCTCGCTAGCGGAACGGGTGCACGTCATGGGTATTCTAAACGTGACGCCGGACTCGTTTTCGGATGGCGGGCGATATGTAGATGCCGACGCCGCATGTGCACACGCGATGGCCATGATCGAGCAAGGCGCAGATCTGCTCGATATCGGCGCGGAATCGTCCAAGCCGGGCGCTGTCGCGATCGATGAGGAAGAAGAGCGCCGTCGGCTTCTGCCAATCGTGCGGGAGCTTTGCAGACGGACAACTATGCCCCTCTCCATCGACACGACCAAAGCCGCCATCGCTGAAGAAGCCTTGGATGCCGGGGCGGCCCTGATCAACGATATCAGCGCGCTTCGGTTCGATCCGCGCATGGCATCCGTCGTCGCTCGATCCGGCGCGGGCGTCATTTTAATGCACATGCAAGGCACTCCGGCTACCATGCAGCGGACCGCGAGCTATACTTATGTCGTCGAGGATGTCCGGGCGTTTTTGGCTGCGAGGTTGGAGGTGGCCCAACAGGCCGGTATTCCCCGTGACAGGATTCTTCTTGACCCCGGCATCGGGTTCGGGAAGAATTGTGAGCATAACGTAACATTGCTGAATCATCTTGATGCGTTTCAGACGTTGGGCCGTCCAATCGTCGTGGGGGTTTCTCGGAAAGCGTTTCTTGGAAAAATCCTCGGCCGTACTATCGACGAGCGGCTAATGGGGACGGCCGGCGCCGTCGCGGTTGCGATTATGAAAGGCGCTCGCGTGATCAGGGTGCACGATGTCGCGCCGATTCGCGACGTGGTAAAAATCGTGGAAGCTATCATGAGTTCATCGCCGGCATGCGGGGATTAGACCACCGCCGCGATCGGTGTGCAGAAGGAGCAACATGCGTAAATTATTCGGAACGGACGGTGTGCGTGGCGTCGCCAATCTTGAGCCGATGACTAGTGAAACGGCGATGAAACTAGGTCGCGCCGCGGCCCATCTGTTCAAGCGCCGCTCGGGCCGGCATCAAATTGTGATCGGCAAAGATACGCGGCTGTCCGGGTATATGTTGGAGTCGGCGTTGACGTCCGGCATTTGTTCGATGGGGGTGGACGTCCTGTTAGTAGGGCCGCTGCCGACTCCGGCCATCGCGTTCCTCACGCGGAGTTTGCGCGCGGATGCGGGGGTGATGATTTCGGCGTCACATAATGCCTACCAGGATAACGGTATCAAATTCTTTGCCAATGACGGGTCGAAACTGCCTGACGATATCGAACTTCGTATCGAAGACCTGATTACCTCCAATGAGATCGAGCACCTGCGTCCGACCGCGGATGAAGTGGGGAAAGCCTATCGCATCGACGATGCAGAAGGACGGTACATCGAGTTTGCGAAGCGGTCTTTGCCCCGGGACATTGATTTTCAGGGATTGCGCGTGGTGGTGGATTGCGCCAATGGCGCGGCTTATAAGGTCGCACCAAAGGTGCTGCGCGAACTCGGGGCGATGATTTGGGTGATCGGCGACAAACCGGATGGTACGAATATTAATGCGAAGTGCGGCGCCGTCGATCCCAAGTGTCTGCAGGACGCGGTGGTGGAACATCAGGCCCATATCGGCATCGCGTATGACGGCGATGCGGACCGTTCGGTGTTCGTGTGCGAGCAGGGCAAGGTCATCGACGGCGATCATGCGATAGCCGCCCTCGCGCTCGATTTGCATACACGCGGCCAACTCAAGCGGGACACACTCGTCGGGACGGTCATGAGTAATTTCGGGTTGGAGAAAGCGATGGCTCATGCAGGCATCACCCTCGTACGCACCCCCGTCGGCGACCGATACATTTTAGAGCGGATGATGGCGGAAGGGTTTAACCTTGGAGGTGAACAATCCGGGCATTTGATCTTCCTGGATCACAATACAACCGGGGATGGATTGATCTCCGGATTACAAATTTTGTCGTTGATGAAACGGACCGGCCGTGCGCTGTCTGATCTTGCGAATTGCATGTCCGCCGTTCCTCAGGTCCTGCTCGGAGTGCCGGTGAAAAAAAAGCCGGACCTGTCCTCTCTTCCGGAACTGCAGCACGCCATTAAGGCGGCCGAGATCAAGTTGAATGGCACCGGGCGTGTTCTCGTGCGATATTCCGGCACCGAACCCTTGCTTCGCGTGATGGTGGAGGGCGAGGAAGATGCGATGATACGGTCGGTAGCGGATGACCTCGTCGGAGTTGTGCGCACCTGTCTCGGCTAGATTGTTCTCTCCGTCGTTCGCCCCATGCTGATTCCGCTCACCGTCGGCTTCCTTTCCGGACTCCTGCTCGGATCGCTTGTCCCCTATATTCCCTTTTCCATCATAGTCCTCCTGCTTATTGCCGGCATCGCAGTGACGCTTCTTGAATGGCGCGGGCGGCTGACCATCCGACATGGCGCCTTTCTCTATGGCAGTCTCTTAATCGGAGTCCTGTACTGGACGCTCCACTCCGTCGCCCCTCATCCCTCCGATTCGCTCGTCGTGTCGCACGAATCGATGCCAGTCGAAGGAACGATTTGCGAGCCGGTTCGTCATGGACCGAATCGAATCGTGGTGATTGTCTGCCCGTCGGAATCCGACCGAGGAAAATTAGTGCCGAGGCGCGTCCGCCTCACTTGGCGAGATCCCGATCGGTCCCTACATCAAGGAGAGACGATTGCGACGGCGACTCGGCTGCGCCTGCCCTCCGGCTTGGTTAACCCCGGCGGGTTCGATTACGGCGCCTATCTCGAACAGCAGGGGATCGATGCGGTGGGATCGGTCACGGGAGCCGGGCGCGTTTCGGTACGGTCGCCGCCATTTCATGATCTACGTTGGGCCTTTTGGCGAACGATCGATGTATGGCGGGATCAGATTCGAACAGCCGCCGCCGAGTCTCTTCATGATGCTTCGGTCGGAATGTACCTCGGCATGATTATTGGGGAACCCGATTATATTTCGCCGGAGACACGCGATTTATTCATGGCGACAGGCACGGTGCATATCTTGTCGATCTCGGGGTCGCATCTCGGCCTCATTGCTGTGGCCTCCTTCTTTCTCATTCGCCGTGGTTGTCGGCTTCTTCCGATAATGTGGCTGCTTCATGTATCGCGCTACATAACCGCTACGCGGTTGGCCTCGGCCCTGACCGTGATTCCTGTTGTGTTCTATACCCTCTTGGCGGGAGCACAGGTGGCAACTGTGCGATCACTGGTGATGATACTGATATTTTTGTTGGCGGTTTGGATGGGACGGGAGAGTCAGGTCCTGTTGACCTTAGCGGTGGCGGCGTGGCTCATCCTCCTGCACGATCCTCAGGCACTGTTCGATATTTCCTTTCAATTGTCATTTGTCTCCGTCTTGGCCATCGCGATGGTGCTGCAGCGGCGCCGTCGCTCCGCTGACGACGACACCGAGCCTCGCACGACTACACGCGCCTGGACGTGGATCAAGAATTACGGACTAATGACCGGGGCGGTCACTGTAGCCACCGCCCCGCTCGTCGCGCACTATTTTAATCAAATCCCTTGGGCGGGTCTCATCGGGAATCTGTTCGTAGTTCCCATCGCCGGATTTGTCCTTGTGCCGATTGGGTTAGTCTCGGCGATCGGCTGTCTCCTCACAGGATGCGAATCCTTACCGTTGGCAGGGATGAATCAGTGGATCGGCGATGCGCTATTCCGGATCGCGGCAACATTGGCCGCTGTCCCATTCTCGGAATGGCATGTGGCCTCCCCCAGCGTTTTTGGGCTGTCGGCATTTTATATCTGCCTGGCTCTTTCGCTGTGGCCCGGCTTGTTCAGATGGGTGCGGTATAGCGGCGCAGTGGCCGCGATGGTGCTCATGCTATGCTGGATCTGGTCTCCGCGCGGATGGTCCGATGGAGATTCCATGCGCGTCACTTTCCTTGATGTGGGCCAAGGCGATGCGTGCCTCATCGAATTGCCGGACCGTCAAACCATCTTAATCGATGGAGGATCGAGGTATGACACATTCGATTTGGGCCGAGCGGTCGTCGCACCCTATCTCTGGGATCGAGGGATTACACATCTCGATCACGTGATCGGTACTCATCCCCAGCTCGATCATGTGGGCGGTCTTGCCTGGACCGTTCAAAAGTTCTCCGTCGGACACTTTTGGAGCAACGGCACGACGCGTGAAGAAGCGTTCTATCAGCGGCTGCAGACCAGTCTGCGCCTGCATCATATCGACGAACAGACCGCGGAAGAAGGTCAGGTCCTCGTCGAATCCGGTGCATGCCGCCTGCGTGTCCTCAACCCCCCGCATACCGATCAAGCGATCACCGTCGCCGAGACAAAACATGGCAGTCTGCTCAATAACCGATCGATCGTCACTCGACTGGATTGCGGACCCCACTCGTTTCTCTTCACCGCCGATATCGAAACGGATGCGATTGCGCGTCTGAGGAGTAATCCTTGGTTCCAGGCACGCGTGGTCAAAGTCCCGCACCATGGGGCAAAAAGCTCGCTGGACGATGGCTGGATTGCACACCTCCGGCCGGAGGTGGCGGTGATCTCCGTCGGACGGATGAACCCCTATGGCCATCCGACGGAGCCCGTCCTGGCCGCCTATGAACGAGCCGGCGCCCGTGTCTTGCGCACCGATCGTGATGGAGCGATCCAAGTGACGGCGTCACTCTCGTCTCCCGATCTGACGGTTCGGCGGGCTCGCAGCGACGTGGTCGCACCGGTTGGATTTGGACCGGCTATGCTGAGCGCGGAAACTGAGAATCTGGCAAAACTGTGGCGCCGATGGACGGCAATCTGATGGCCTCGACTTGACAAAGGGACATCCTTGCCGCTATTCAGCTCTTTTAAGAAGAAAGAGGTCTCATGCTACCAACGGTCGAATGGAAAGACGGCGCCGTCAGGCTACTGGATCAGAGTCGATTGCCGGAACACGTGGAGTTTCTGGATTGTCGCGACTATCGGACGGTCGCCACGGCCATTCGGGATTTACGGGTGCGGGGAGCGCCTGCAATCGGCGTGACCGCCGCGATGGGCGTAGCGCTGGGCGCTCAAGAAATCGCGACGAGCGAGTATCAGGAATTTTCCAAGGCGATTGGACTTATCTGCGAGCATCTCGGGGCGACCAGACCCACCGCCGTCAATCTGTTTTGGGCGCTCGAGCGGATGAAACGGCTGGTACATGAGTCCCGAATGCGCCCGGTAGAAGAAATCAAACGAGCTCTCGTCCAAGAATCCCAACGCCTTCTCGATGAAGACGTCGCCATGAACAAAACCATGGGCCAACATGGCGCCAAGCTCATTCACGACGGGAATACGATTCTCACCCATTGCAATGCGGGAGCGCTGGCCACAGCCGGCTATGGCACGGCGCTCGGCGTCATTCGTGCCGCATGGGAGCAAGGAAAGCAGATTCGCGTGATCGCCGATGAAACGCGGCCTGTGCTGCAAGGCGCGAGATTAACCGCGTGGGAGCTCATGCAGGACAACATTCCAGTCACGCTGATCACCGATAATATGGCGGGCTCACTCATGCGGCAAGGTCTGATTCATCTGTGCGTCGTCGGGGCGGACCGGATAGCGGCCAACGGGGATGTCGCCAACAAGATCGGCACGTATTCAGTAGCCGTTCTGGCCCGTGCGCACAATATTCCATTTTATGTGGCCGCTCCCTACTCAACGATCGATCTGCGGACCGCTTCGGGCAACGATATTCCCATCGAAGAACGCAGGGCCGAAGAGGTCACGTCGGTATTTGGAATCGCCACGATTGCGCCGAAAGGCGTCGCCGTCCTCAATCCTGCCTTCGACGTGACCCCAGCAGAATACGTTACTGCGATCATTACCGAGCGAGGTGTATTCAAGCCGCAGGAACTTGCTCAGCACTTCCGGTAAATTGCTTCTCAGGAAAAAGGCAATCGGCGGTGTGTGTGCGGCCTTGAAGCGATGTGGGCTCTATCCTTATAATGTCCCGTTTCTGATAGGTGAAGAGTGAACGACTGGAGGATCTGAAGAATGAGTGAACGGACGCTTGCGATTATTAAGCCGGATGCGGTGAACAAAAATGCGATTGGCGACATTATCGGTCGTTATGAGAAGGCCGGACTCAAGCCGATTGCGATTCGCATGATGCACTTGTCGAAACCCGTGGCCGAAGGGTTTTATGCGGTCCACCGTCAGCGACCTTTCTTCGACAGTCTGACGACCTTCATGGCTTCCGCGCCTGTCGTCGTGCTGGCGTTGGAGGGGAAGGATGCCATCAAGCGCAATCGTGAGTTGATGGGGGCGACCGATCCGGCCAAGGCCGCAGCGGACACAATTCGCGCGGCGCATGGATCGAACATTGAATTCAACGCGGTCCACGGATCCGATTCGCCCGAAACCGCCCAGACCGAGATTCAATACTTTTTTTCGTCAATGGAGCTGGGAGTATAGTTGAAAACATGTCCGACAAGGAGTTTCCGGCACTGTATCGACAGGGGACTGCTTGTCGGAATGGGCATGATGTTCGCGGTTGGCTGCGCCGCTCATGATCAGATTCCTTCTAGCATTCCCTCTCCCCGGCCCTCGCATACTCAGACACAACAACCAATCTCTCCTTCAGCGCCTATCTCTCCGCCTGCCACGGCGCCGTCGTTCAACCGCGTAACCGCGGTAGCCATCCACGCCGACAATGTGCCACCTGTACAGGACCAGGATCGGTGGCTTCGCGCACTGGTCGAGCAGGGTGTTACCCTCCTCATATGTGAGGTGGGAACCGGTCTGGGATCCGATCCAAAGGCGATGGATGAGGGACATCGAAGAGCGGGAATCTATTTTCGATCCGAGTGGGCGCCGACGGTCAGGGATGTCGTGGGCGAATTGGCCCGGCTCGCGCATGCGCGTGGGCTCTCGGTCGTCGCCGCGCTGTCCCCTCGCAGAATCAATTGGGTAGATCCGGCGCTAGGTTGGAATGACCGGGTCTATGATCCCGCGCGTGCGCAACTTCGTGCCTCACGGTACATGGATCTTTTTCACCCCGCCTTTCAGGAGTATCTGGTCGGGCTGCTGGCTGATTTGGCCGCCTCCGGCGTGGATGGGCTGCTCTTCCAGAATGATGACTCGTTAGGCGTTTTCGATGGATTCAGCCCATTCGCCATACAAGGCTTCGAGAGAAACTTTCATCTGCAAGTCGAGCCGGGCCACTTACTTCATGCTGTGCCGCCGCCGGCAGGACAGAGATCTACGGTCATGGATGGAGCGATGAATCGGTATCCGCCTGAGTTTTGGCGCTGGGTAGGATGGAAGGCGCGGGAACGGACGAAAATTCTGGAACGATTAGGTCGAGCCATGCGCCTGCATGCGACGAATTTGCAACTCGCTCTTGAGGTCCATCAAGAAGCGGTGACCGATCCGCGCGCTGCGCTGGTTTATTATGGGGAAGACCTCTTGGAGGCCAAGCGCCGCTTTCAATATTTTGTGCTACGCCCATCATCCCGCAGTGCCGCCAGCGTTCAAGGAGAGTATTCCACGCAGGTCATTGAGCCGATGAAAGGATTGCTGGGCGGCGGAAAGGGCATCTGGGTAAACATGCCGACTCCGTTTTCAGACGAGGAGCGTCTCGGCGTCATGTCACGGTCAGATCGAACCGAAGTGGGGGAAGACATCGGCTTGATTTACACCGGCAACTAAACTAAGCTCCCCCACGATCAGCCTCGTTATTGAATTATTCAGCCGCAGCAGCGTGGTGCAATTTTGCAAGCGACCGTGGATATACAAGCATCCTAGTCGGATGCCCCGGGAAAACCCGGTTGCGCGCTTTTTCATTATTGTGGAGAGACCTTATGGAGCCGACCGATCTTCGGTATCATGAAGAGCATGAATGGATTCGTCTGGAGGGAAAACAGGCCACCCTCGGCATCAGTAACTTTGCGCAAGACTCGCTGGGGGACATTGTATTTATCGACATGCCGAAAGTCGGTTCCGTCGTGACGGCGGGGCAACAGATCGGCGAGGTCGAATCGACGAAAACGACATCGAGCATCTACACGCCGGTGAGCGGCAAGATTGTGAAGATCAATGGCGATCTTAAAGACCACCCAGATGTCGTGAATGCCGACCCTTATGGCAAAGGGTGGTTCGCGGTCATCGAGCTGTCCGATTTAGGGCAAGTGAACGGCTTGATGACGGCCGCGCAATATGAAGCCTTTTTGAAGAAGTAGACTCGAGCCTCTGCTCCTCTGTCGGTTAAAAGAAGTTCTGACCGGTCACAGTCGATCGCGACGTCCATGTCTACACACATCGTCATAATCGGCGCGGGGCCTGGGGGGTACGTCGCGGCTATCCGAGCTGCTCAATTAGGAGCACGGGTGACCGTGGTCGAAGGTCAAGCATTAGGCGGCGTGTGTTTGAACTGGGGATGCATACCGAGCAAGGCACTCTTGTCCGTCGTGGAAGTGGGTGAGAAGGCCGCCAAAGCCATCGATTTCGGGCTGACCTTTCAGGGACCCATCGGGTATGACCTGGCTCGAATGGTGGCCCGTAAAAATAAGGTCGTCGAAGGCCTCGTGAAAGGGGTCGCGACGTTATTGAAATCCTGGAGCATCGACCACGTGCGAGGCATGGGGCAACTCGTCGATCGGAAGACGGTCGATGTGAGGCAACAGGATGGAACGGAACGCCGCATCGAAGGCGACGCCGTCGTGATCGCAACGGGTTCGTCCTGGCCGAATCTCCCGCTGTTTCCAATCGATGGTCGGCAGATGATCACCAGTAAAGAGGCACTGGATCTGACGTCCGCGCCTACACGGCTACTTATTGTCGGCGGCGGGGTAGAGGGGTGTGAATTTGCCTCACTGTATAGCGGGATGGGAACGCAAGTCGCGATGGTCGAACTGCTTCCGCGTATCCTGCCGCTGGAGGACGAAGACATCTCGGCGCTCATGGCGCGAGAACTAATGAAACGCGGTGTGATCATTCACACGGGCATGACGGTCGAGAAGATCGAGCGCGGAAGCGAGACTGTCCAGGCCACATTGAAAGATGGGACCGCGTTGGAGACCGACGTCGTCTTGGTCTCGGTCGGACGCGGATTTAATTCCAAAGGTATTGGGTTGGAGAAAGTCGGTGTGGAGGTGGGCAGGCGGGGCGAGATTCTCGTCAACTCGCGCATGGAGACCAACGTGCCGGGAATCTATGCGATCGGCGATGTCGTGGGAAAAGCCATGCTCGCGCATGTCGCCTCCGCGCAGGGCAAGGTTGCCGTGGAAAATATTCTCGGACATCCGCAAGAGATCGACTATCGTGTCGTGCCGGCAGGAATCTTTACCCTTCCCGAAATTGGACGGGTAGGACTGACGGAACGCCAGGCGCGTGACGAGGCCGAATCGCGCGGCGACAATTCCACGACGGCTGTGACCGTCGGCCGGTTCCGCTATAGCGGCTTAGGCAAAGCGCAAGGGACGGGCGATACGAACGGGTTATTCAAAATTATTTCTGATACGACGACCGAGGGAATCCTGGGCGCGCACGTCATCGGTGCCCATGCGACCGACGTCGTCCATGAAGTTTCTCTTGGCATGCAGGTCGGAGCCAAGGTTTCCGACATAGCCGAGATGATTCACGCACATCCCACATTTTCCGAAGGCGTCATGGAAGCGGCGGAGGACATAGCCGGGCTGGCCATTCACGTCCCCCGCAAACGTCCATAGGGAATCGGCCAGGACGATCCCAACAACATGCTCAAGTCGCTCGCGATTAAAGCCGCTATGTTCGTCAGCACGGTGTCGGCGGTCATGTGGATCGGCTGGCCGGTTCCTCCTGTGTCCATACCTGCTTCCGAGCCATTGCCTAAGCGCGAGGCGCAGACGACGACCATCTCTCCACGGACAGCTACGCCCATTGTTACTCCATCGCCCCAGCCGACAAGGACCGCGAACCCACCTGCTCTAGGAACGTCAGCCAAGGCAGGCAAGTTGGATCTGAACCTTGCGAGCGCGGAAGAATTGGAACGGCTTCCCGGAATCGGTCCCGTGTTGGCTCAGCGTGTGGTGGATTTACGGAACGCTCATGGAAAGTTTCGTACGGTGGAAGATCTGCGTGACGTGAAAGGCATCGGCAAAAAGCGTATGGAGCAACTCCGTCCTCTGGTCATCGTGAATCCGGTCTCAGGGTTGGACCACCCTGGTGCCAAACCTCTTTAACTCAAGGTAACAGTGAGCGAGTTGAATCGACAGATGGATTTGATCCTCCGCGGCGCCGTGGAGGTGATTCAACAATCGGAATTGGAAGCGAAATTGACACGCTCCTTAAAAGAAGACCGGCCCTTGCGCGTCAAGGCTGGATTCGATCCCACGGCGCCGGATCTCCACCTGGGCCATACCGTTCTGATTCACAAGCTGAAACATTTTCAGGATCTGGGACATGAAGTCATCTTTCTCATCGGCGACTTTACCGGGATGATAGGCGATCCCACCGGCGTGTCACAGACTCGTGTGGCGCTCACGAAAGAGAAGGTGCAGGCGAACGCGAAGACCTACGAGCGGCAGATTTTTAAAATTCTCGATCCCGGCCGAACCACCGTGGAATTCAATAGCCGCTGGATGGGGACAATGTCGGCGGAAGCCTTGATCGAGGTCAGCGCCCATTACAATGTCGCGCGGATGCTGGAGCGGGAAGATTTTCATACCCGCTATCATGAGCAAAAGCCCATCAGTATTCATGAATTTCTGTATCCGCTGATTCAAGGGTACGACTCGGTCGCCCTGAAGGCTGATGTGGAACTAGGTGGAACGGATCAGAAGTTCAATTTGCTCGTCGGCCGTGACTTGCAGCGGGACTTTGGCCAAGAGGCCCAGGTCGTCTTGACGATGCCCTTGTTGGAAGGCACCGACGGCGTACGCAAAATGAGTAAAAGTCTGGGTAACTACATTGCCTTAGAAGACAAGCCGGAGGAAATGTTCGGCAAGCTGATGTCCATCAGCGACGCCCTCATGCTGCGCTATTACGAATTGCTCACCACCGAAGACGTGGCCCAGATGAAAGCCATGCATCCGATGGAGGCGAAACAGACCTTAGCCGAGCACATCGTGGCCCGTTATCATGGCCAGACCATGGGTCATGCCGCGAGGGCTTCGTTTCAGCAGAAATTTCAGGAGCGGGAATTTCCCGCCGAACCCGACGCACGCGTCACGTTAACGTCGGCGGATGTTGTCGATCCCCTTGCTCCTTCGATCGGGCTGCTTGATTTGATCGTGCGAACCAAATTAGTTCCCAGTAAAAGCGAGGCGCGCAGACTGGTCGTTCAGGGAGGCGTGGAAGTCGATGATCAGAAACAAACCGATCCAAACACCATCGTCAACCTGAAGTCCGGTTATCAGTATCGATGCCGAATCGGTCGCCGAAAATTCGCCATCGTAGAATTTCAGCCATGATGGCGTGTCTTAACATGCCCGCTAATTGAGTTATTCCTGTCCCTCATTCAAATAGTCAACCTGACTGGACATGATCATACTCACTATAGCCGTGGTCACGAAATGCCGACGAGGGTCCGGGCCAAGGGTCTGCCGGTGATCGGCGTCGGCAGCCCAGTCGGCTCCGGAAGACGCGCTTGTCGAAGCCTTATGCCGACGCCTGAAGGACAGGTACAGTGCGGCCGTGGTGACGAACGATATCTTCACCAAAGAAGACGGATCTGTCCGTCATGGAACGGGACAGTCTGGCATGCGCGGGAAGCTTCCGTTCGTTTACGAATCTTCTCACGGGAGCATCGCTTCCAGTGGTGGTGGAGTGGGTGACGGAGCTACTGCCGTAGCGGAATTGAGGGGTTATGGGAGGATGAACGAAAGAGACGCTACACGAAGAACTGACTCGGATTGATGCCATACTCGGTATGATCGACCAACCGCTGGATGGACAAGCGATAACGCCCCTGGTCGTCCAGGTCGGCTAAATTTACTTCCGGCCCGTCGATTGCCTCGCCCTGCACGTCACTAATCAATTTTACCCACGGACGATCCCCTGCGCCGGTCTGGTTCGTGCGGATTACGACTGCCAGTTCATGAGAATCGAGTAAGACCAGGCTGCCGATGGGCACGATGCCGACGCAATTGATGAACAATTTTAAGAGAACGGGATCGAACGCTTCGCCGCTCTTGGACAGCATGATCTTCAAGACTTTCTCGGGGGACATTGGCTGACGGCGATAGACGCGCGATGAGGTCATGGCATCATAACAATCGGCGATCGCGACAACCCGCGCCGTAAGGGATTGATTCCATGGGACGGACAGCTTGGGATAGCCGCTGAGATTACAATTCATATGATGTTCGAAAGAAGCGGCCGCTAAACGACCGGGCACATTGGAAATGCCACGTAAAGCGATCATCGTGAGGACGCCCTCGATTGGATGCGAGCGCATAAGCTGCCATTCTTCGTCCGAGAATTCGCCGGGCTTGTTGAGTACTTGTAGCGGAATGCAGGACTTGCCGACATCGTGAAAGAGCGCGGCCAATCCCAGTTCGGAGAGATCCGCTTTGGGATAGCCCGCGCGATTGCCCAGCGCAATGGAGAGAATGGACACGTTTACCGAATGGTTATGAGTATATTCGTCGTGGCAACGGAGGGTCGTCAAGCCAAGTAAGATTGACTCGTCGTTCTGCATGAGATCCACGATATTCTGAATCGCCCGCTTCGCCTGCTTAAAGCTAATGGTTCGGCCTTCACGAAGAGTCTGGTCGAGCTCCTGAGCCGCGCTGGCCCCTTGAACGTAATAATTCTTCGCGAGCGCCTTGATCTGCGTACGGGCTCCTCCGCCCACCGATTGCAATTCTTCGAGCTCGATACTGCGGACGCCCCGTTCGATCATCGTCTTGCGAAAATCCTCCAAGGATGATGTGTGCGGATCGAGGGAGACAAAGAGGTGTGCAAACTCGCGTAGGTCGGTGGATCCTATCGACTGGTGGAATAGAATCGCCCCTATCTTCCAGGCGCTCAGGCTATCCATGAACTTTGAGAAGACGGTAATTTGCTTCGCACTCATTTTGAGGTGCATCTCGCCCAGGAATAGAAATCCACCATGGAACCGGATGGCGACTGGTTGATCCTGTGCGAGGGTTTTAAGAATGGTCAGCAATGACTCGGTGGATTGATTCAGTGCGGTATTCGCTTGATCATGAATGCGCGCCGTCTGAAACAGGGCATGGAGATACAGCACACATTGAGAGCCGAGCCAAAGCAGTTGTTGATCAAAAATATCTCTGGCGTCCGAGCCTCGCCCGATCTTGTTTCCTAACGATTTTTCATGGATTAAGATGGGTGCGGAAGGTGAATCGGCCGCTAATTGCGCTGTTTCTGAAGATTTGCTTTCCATATCAATCCTGATGAGCGCACAGAGAATCCCTTCAAGTGTCTCCACTACTTCGGAGTTTGTCAAACGGCAGAGATAGAGAAGCGCGGGATTGCCTCGATGGGCTCAAGAGAGCGATGGACGGTCCGTGCACGGGTCAACAGCTAAAGAATGTACAAGATGGTACGGAGGGTGAGTAGTGGTTGAGATGAGGACAGTCCTGATCAAGCGTAAGAAGTTTAAGGGGATTCTCAACGATCGGCGAACGCCTGCATGATGTCCATAACCTCGTCCATCGACCCAAGAAAGAGATCGAGCAGGATAGGATCAAAATCTTTACCGCGTCGGCCACTCATAATGTTGATCGCTTCCTCCACCGGGAACGCAGGCTTATAAACCCGTTTGGTCGTGAGCGCATCGAAGTTGTCGGCAATCGCAACGATACGGCCTTCTAAGGGAATGTCTTCGCCCTTCAAGCCTCTTGGATAGCCGGACCCATCATATTTCTCGTGATGGGTGTATGCGATCGTGGCGGCGACCTGCAGCAACTCCGATTGTGAACCGGCCAAAATGCGATAACCCATTTCGGGGTGAAGCGAAATCGCCTTAAATTCCTCCGGCGTAAATTTTCCAGCTTTGAGCAGCACATGGTCGGGGGTGCCGATCTTTCCAATGTCGTGCATCGGACTGGCCAGGCGGATGAGTTCGCAACGTTCGGAAGGGAGCCCGTAGAGGCCGGCCAATAGGGCGGCATAGTGACTCATCCGTTGGATGTGTTGGGCCGTCGATTCATCGCGATATTCTGACGCAATCGCCAATCGGCGTATAGTTTCCTCCTGTGACAGCCGCAGTTCCTTTTGCGTTCGTTCGAGATTGTCGATTGCGCCATGCAAGGCGACCGTCCGAGCGGAGATGAGCGCTTCAAGCTGAGCCCTGTGCGCCTCGTTTTCGATCTCGAGGCGCCGCCGGCGAAGGGCGTTTGCAACATTGATCACCACTTCGTTCGTCTCGAAGGGCTTTAAAATATAACCATAGGCGCCGTGTTCGATAGCCGCCGCGGCCAGTTGGGGACTATCTAAGCCTGTCACCATGACGGCAGCGGTGTGAGGATAACGCTCGCGGACATATTGAACGAGCTCCAGACCGGACATGCCCGGCATATTGATGTCACAGAGCAGCAGGTCATACTCCCGTTCGCTCAACCGTTGCATGGCCGTCTTACTGTCAGCCGCCGAGGCGCATTGATATCCGTACTGTTCCAGTACGCGACCCAACATGTGTTGGATGGGAGCTTCGTCGTCGACGATGAGAATGCGGCCCTTGTCCATAGGATTTCCTATTATGACCGAGTTTTACTGAGTGTCAATCTCAGAGCGATCAGTGATCGGTATGTGTCTCCATCGATTCGCACCCGGACGTTCGATGCGTGGGACATCGCCTCAAGAAAAATCTACCACCATCGCTGGCACAGACAGGCGGGTGAGTCTGGAAGACACCGGAGCGTAAACCGATAGGGAGGACTGACGAATGATTAATGCGAATTAGAGAAGCGATCGTTTAACCCGAGGTGTGTCGGTCGACAGCCGGGCGTTCGTCTCCTAATGTCGTGCCCGGTATCAGATAGTGTTGGACACAGTCCTCGACTGCCTTGGCCAGCGGAGTAATCGACTGGCTGTACGCGGTCGCACGCAATCGATCGAGTCGGGCGCACGTCGAGTATTGATACTTCTCCCGTAGTTCTTCGGGCATGTCGATGAATTCAATCTTGGATGGTTTTCCGTAGGCACGAAAAACGGACTCAATCAATTCTAGCCATGTCGACGCTCGTCCCGAGCCGATGTTGAACAGACCTCCGGCCTTTTCGCTCTGGGCGAGATGGATGGTCATCGAGACAGCGTCTTTCACATAGAGAAAGTCGCGCTGTTGGCAGCCATCGGCAAAAGCAGGCCGATAGCTCCGGAACAGCCGCACGGTGCCGGTCGTACGAATCTGCTCGATGGCCTTGTGCACCATGCTGCGCATGGCCCCTTTATGATATTCATTAGGGCCGAAGACGTTGAAGTACTTTAAGCCCACCATCTGATCGAGAAAACCGTGTTGCTGGGCATAGCAATCAAACAGGTGTTTCGAATAGCCATACATATTGAGAGGACGTAAGGTCGAGAGCGCCAGGTCTTCGTTGAGATTCTGTTCGAGCCCGCCGTACGTGGCCGCTGAAGATGCATATACAAATCGCGCTCCCTGACCCAATGCCCATTCTGCCAGCCGCTTCGTATATTCAAAATTGTTGCGGATGAGATATGCGCCATCTTTTTCGGTCGTATCCGTGCATGCCCCAAGATGAAAGACCAGCTTGATTTTGTTCAGTGAGGCCGGCTGTTCGCGCACGCGACGGTCCAGGTCGTCCGCTTCCAGATAATCGAGGAAGCGCAGCGGGGATAAATTCTTCCATTTGTCCGACTGCCGCAAGAAATCGGCGATGATAATATTGCGTTGGCCGAGTTGGTTCAGTGCCCACACAATGGCACTACCGATCAAGCCTGCCCCGCCGGTCACCAGAATGCGGTCATCGGAGAAGTCGCGCATAGTTCTTTCACCATACTGTTTGTAGAGCTGTCGACAATAACCGTGAAGTGTACTCGGATCGTCGCGGCATTTCCACGTGTATAGCTAAAGGGAGCGCGCATGATCATCCGACAGCCCTTTAGACAACTTTGCGTAGTTGCCTGGCTGGTGAGCGCCGTGGCCTTGGCAGTCGTTCCCTCATTAAGGGTTGAGGCGGGTGACACTGCTTCGATTCAAGCCAGAGTATTGCCTCCATTAGCAAAGGATATCGTCGCGCTCATCCCGCCGATTCGTTTCGCCGGAGTGAATGTCGAAGGCGGAGGGGAGATCACGCTTTCATTGGTTGATATCGTGTATTGTGGGAACGATCCACGACAGGTTCCCAAGTTGCTCGGCATTGTGTACCCGGGAGAGCAACCTTCTCGGCCAGCGCCCGCGTTGCAAGTAGAGGATTGCCACGGCTTGCCCGCGGGAATTCTCAAACGAATCATCTCGCGCTCCGACACGCCTTCTTGGGTGGGACTGCTTGAATTGAGTGTGATGTGGAAGCCCTGGCAAGTGGAGTTGACCCCAACCAAGCTCCACGGTGTGGCGAAGTCTGCGCATCCCAAAATAGACATGCGGCTCTCACCGCAGGCCAGCCAAGTCTACCCGACCTCGTTTACCGTACCCATCGCCGGTGGCAAAGCTCTGCCGCTCCATTTCGCGATGGGAGGGGTCGGCACTGCGTGGATCGTGGACGCGTTGGTCGTCGAGTCGCCTCCGGCATCCTTTGCTCCGAAATTTACGCATCCGCTGAATGACGCCTTGCCTTCCGGAACTAATGCGATTGTGACCATGCCTCATGCATTGGCCAATACCATCCTTGGACAATATCTGGCGGGCGAAACGTATGCCATTCCAGTCGTACGATCTGCGCCGGCTTTGACGGTGAAGAGTCCGAGCGTGGCAGGGAGCCAAGATCGCTATCTCACGACCTCTGTCTTGGGGATGCGGGAATTTCCCGATGCGTTCAACCTGAAGCTGGAATGGACTGGCCGCGATCTACGACTCGCCAAGCTCGCTATGACGGCACGTGAGCTTGCGTGCGGCTCCGATGTCGTCTGTCAAATTAAGCGCGCCGGCGCCGACGCCCTGGCCGGCTCTATCGGACAACTGCTCAGGACACAGTACAACGGCGCGCTCTTACGCACGCTTATTCTGCAAGATGTCATCGCAGTGAAGTTGAGTGAAAAGGAAATTAAGATCCATGCCGAGGTGCTTCGCGCCGAATCTTCCGCTACAGACCTGATTCTCTACACCAAGATTACCTTTGTGCCCTAACGAACAAACTATTCGTGTCAGCCGTCTATTTTTTAAATGTTTACCATGCTGCCATCCAGCCATTGTCCTACTCTTCTGTAAGCGGAATGACCGACATGGCCCCGTGAGCATACCCGGATGGTACTGGGCGAGCTGGCATTTTATGGTAGAGAAAATAGTAGGCAGGAGGATGAATGAAGATTTCACTTATAGCCCTAAGCGCGTGTCTTATCTTAGAGGGCTTGATTGCGGGCTGTACGACTCCTTCTCAGGATTCGCCGTCCAGATCGCATACGGTGAGGAAGGACACCGTGCCGACGTCACCGGTAATTCGGAAACCGATTCGTGACACCACGGACGATACGGCGGTGGATAAGATGAATAGTCAGTCGCAGTCAGGTGCCCGTCAACGCACCATCCCCTCAGACGAGGCAGTCGCCGCAGACGATACCGGAAACAATGCGCGCGACCGGGATGGGAAAACGTTAACACCTATGGATCAATCTTCAGATCCTAAAGATATCGAGATTACACGCCAGATTCGCAAGGCGGTGATGGCGGATGACTCGTTATCGACAACGGCCAAGAATATCAAAATTATTACCATCGATGGAGCGGCCACATTGCGGGGTCCTGTCGAAAGCAGCAGCGAGCGCATCAACATTGGAAAGAAGGCCAACGTGATCGCTCCGGGCAAGGTCAACAATCAGCTTGAAGTGACCGTTCGGTAAAGTTGAACGCTTCAAATAAGGAGTCGCTATGTCAAATGCAGTATTTTGTATCGCCACGAACTACGGCCAGGCGGAAACCATTGTGGGAAATCTCAAGAGCGCCGGGTTTGCCAATCAAGACATATCCGTGCTGCTGCCCGACAAGCAAGGCACACGCGATTTTGCACATGAAATGAATACCAAAGCGCCGGAAGGTGCAGTGGCGGGCGCGGGGACTGGTGGAGTCCTGGGTGGCGTCTTAGGATGGTTGGCCGGTATCGGGTCTTTGGCCATTCCTGGAGTCGGGCCGTTTGTCGCTGCCGGTCCCATCATGGCCGCGTTAGGCGGCGCCGCCGTAGGGGCAACCGTCGGCGGACTGGCAGGAACCTTGGTTGGGCTCGGCATCCCCGAATATGAAGCTAAGCAATACGAAGGCAAATTGCGCGAGGGGAACATCCTCATTTCCGTACACTCTGAGAGCGGGAAGGAAACGGATCGAGCCAAGAAAATTTTCGAGACAGCCGGGGCGCGAGACATTGCCTCAGCCGCTGAAAAAAAGGTCGGGTAAGCGCTTAAATCTTGACCAGCGGAAATTGTGCCAGTGCACGGCGGCACAATTTCTAGATTCACAGTTCCGCGTTTCTTGCGGCTGACCAACCGGAAAGTCGCTACGGAAGACCAAAAACACAAGAGATTTGACTCCGGCAGTTGAGTGCCTGTCTTTCGTCTATGAAGTTTCTCGCCCATTATACGGGTGCGACTACACCTGCTTGATCCAAAAGATCGACCATGGTGAATGTTCCGCTATTGGTCAGTGTGGGTGTCCAGGCCGGGTTTTGATTGAGATAGTACGTGGGATCATGTTGGAGCAACCCCGCGAACACGTCAGCTACAATCTTTCCGCCGACAGGTCCCAACTGTTGGCCCTGCTGTAACACTTCCGCCTCCCTCAAGATATAGAACCATAATGGCGTCTGCGTATCCAAACCCAGAGACTTCACGTCTGCAAAGGCAGTGGCAGGAAGGGGAATGAGCCCCATGGCTTGGGCAATAGCCTGACCGGAAGGGATTTCAAAGGTGAGATGCCGCAGCAAATTCCGCTGTGCAAGCGATTGCGGTTCCGCGTCCGTAAGGTTCAGCGGACCAGGGACCGTCGGCAGATCGAAGAGTCCCGATGAGAGATGCGTATCGATTTTCTTATTTGGCCGAGCATTCCCGTCGCCAAAATCAAAAAATGTTTGCCAGTCGACGAAGCGACGCGGGGCGCGCTCACCCCCGCGCAGGTCCGCGTGATCCTGAGATGGACTCAAACTATCGTCGAAAATTAGCGCGAAGAATTCTTCGCCCGGTTCGGGGCCGAAATTTGCGCGATAGCTGGGCCGTACTTGTGAATGGCCGAATCGATAGGCTGCGGTTGAAAACTCCACGGGAATAGACGCATCCTTCTGCGCGTCAAAGAAGATAGGATCGCTAAGTAACTCATTCGTAGTCAGCTCAGCACCGACGGTCTTGGGGAGAAATTCATGGGTAATGATCCATTGATAGTGCCACTGGACCAGGCGTTGTGCTTGCGAAAATATTTCCGCCGGATCGACAAGGCCGGAAGTCGTCGAGATTTGATCCACGACGGCATTATGGAACTTCTCAAAGGCCAGGTGGAGCTGGGAAATAACCAAATTTTCATCGTTCCGTGGATCGCCGATAATGGCCTGGCCTGTAGAATCACGCGGCACATCATAACGCTGCACTCCTTCACGTGACTCAGGCACTGACCCGGGGATCTCTTCAATTAAGAACTTGATCCCGCGGCCGGCGGACGAGTGATCGTACAGCTGGGGCGAGCCGATGGGTCCGCCTCCATAGACGCTATCCAGATCGAACGCAGGCGTGCGAGAATTCAGCGTAGTGGTGGGGTCTTGCGCTTGCCCCAGAATAGACGATCGATCGAAGGTCAGATCGTGATCCAAAAACTGCCCAAGGAACGTCATGCCGGCGGTCATGGCTGGGTTGTCCGGATTGTTGAGGGATTTGCTGGGATCCGTAATGAGGGTTCTGGGGTTGCTGACGTCGTCACCGGCGTCTAGAATGCCGCCCCGTTTCCCGAGTTCCATAAGCGCACTTTGGACAGCGGCGGTATTGGGTGCAAATGACGGCAGATGAGGAAACAGTCGACTGAAGTCTGACGCCGCGATAGAAGGTGAGGCTGACGATGATTGAATCAGCGAATTGAAAAGCGATGGATCTCTGGTTAAAAGATCACTGACCGTCAGCGTCTGTTGCGGGATGATGTCTGTAGAACTCATGACGACGGAGGACATCGACGTCGGCTGCTGCCCCATGGTGGCAAACGACGAGGCTTCTCTCACTAACAAGTCGGCGACACTGAGCGTTTGCTGAGCGTCGGCTTGAGCGGAAAGCACGGTGACCGCTGTCGGTTGTGGCGTTGCGACTGCTTGTTCTTGATTAATCTGTACGGCCGCCGCGACATCGGCGGAAAGTAAGATGCGAGCTTCCAGCGCTTCAAGGGCATAAGCAGTGGTTCTTCGTGGCTGATGACGATAGTTGTCTGGTTGTTTTTTCTTGTCCATCGGCTCACCCCTTGAGAAATAGCTGGATTTTCCACTCATGAATACTCAGTCAGGTGGGATATACGATGCGAGCAGTAGTAATTAATCGCAATGGGAAAAACAATGGATATGTATGGGGGCCCTGGGCTCGTTTGTATCAAGGCCGAGCTTTGTCCAGACCCTCCCATCTTTGGTGTGAGAACCACGCCATGGGATGAGGAAGAAGCAGGATGAAGAAAGACAAGACAACCGTCGGAAATTTTTCTGCATGAGTTGTTGCGTTCCCCATTCATGAATCGAGACCAATGTTCATATTCGATGGAGCCTCGCTTGCAGGATCTCAGGATCTATGGACGAACTGCGACTATTCAACTACTGAACTGAATGCAACTAGACACCAGTTGGCTGTTCCTGTATAAAGACATACCTCTCCA
>Ga0111538_10000641_pt1 | contig 47520 bp, 45 predicted proteins | sample SoiMethybrSBSTD1_FD_79669 | JGI IMG/M metagenome (GOLD analysis project Ga0111538, IMG submission 79669) | Bulk soil microbial communities from a Populus tree surrounding site in Tennessee, USA - Soil MetaG P. TD hybrid SBSTD1 (version 2)... | ecosystem: Environmental > Terrestrial > Soil >...
AAGAGCTCCGGGTAAGCCAGCGACAGCGGCGATATGTATTGCATCAGGGCAGCTTCGACCGGGTGGCGTAGACGAGGAGATCCTGGACGGACACGTGCAGGACGTCACCGAACGGATGGGGGTAAATCCCCATCGCCAGCACCGCCGCCGCCAGCAATCCCAGCACCAGGAGCTCGCGCGCGCCGATGTCCGACAGCGCCGCGACGTGGCCGTTCGCGACCGCCCCGAAGACCACGCGCTTGTACATCCACAGCGTGTAGGCCGCGCCGAAGACGAGCGTCGTGGCAGCGGCGGCGGCGTACCAGAAATTGACCTGCATCGCCCCCAGGATCACCAGGAACTCGCCCACGAAGCCGCTGGTCCCGGGCAGCCCGGAGTTCGCCATCGCGAATAGCATGAAGAGCGCCGCGAACACCGGCATCGAGTTGACTACGCCCCCGTAGTCGGAGATGAGGCGCGTGTGCATGCGATCGTAGAGCACGCCCACGCACAGGAACAGCGCTCCCGATACGAAGCCGTGCGACACCATCTGCATGACGGCGCCCTCGATCCCCTGGACGTTGAAGATGAAGATCCCGAGCGTGACGAACCCCATGTGGGAGATCGAGGAGTAGGCGATCAGCTTCTTGAGATCCGCCTGCACCAGCGCGACCAGGCCGATGTACACGACAGCAATCAGCGACAGCGCGATCACGAAGCCCGCCAGCGCGTGGCTCGCATCCGGGAGTATCGGCAGTGACAGGCGGAGAAAGCCGTAGCCGCCCAGCTTCAGCATGATCGCGGCCAGCACCACCGAGCCGCCGGTCGGGGCCTCCACGTGCGCGTCGGGCAGCCAGGTGTGCACCGGCCACATGGGCACCTTCACCGCGAACGCCAGGAAGAACGCCAGGAACACGAGAATCTGGGCGCCGATGCTGAGCGGCAGCCGGTAGTAGTCGAGGAGCGAGAAGCTTCCCCCCGAGGCCGTGTAGAGGTAGACGAGCGCGACCAGCGTGAGGAGGGACCCGGCGAGCGTGTAGAGGAAGAACTTCACGGCCGCATAGACGCGGTTCGGCCCGCCCCACACGCCGATGATGACGAACATCGGGATCAGCGTCGCCTCGAAGAACACGTAGAAGAGCAGCGCATCGAGCGCCGAGAACACGCCGTTCATGAAGCCGGAAAGGAACAGGAACGCGGCCATGTACTGCGCCACGCGCTCCTTGATGACCTCCCAGCCCGCGATCACCACGAGCACGGTCGTGAAGCTGTTCAGCAGGATGAGCAGCAGCGAGATGCCGTCGATGCCGAGGTCGTAGTGGACGTTGAAGCTCTCGATCCAGGGCTTGAAGTAAGTGAACTGGAACCCGCTCGCCTTCGGGTTGAAGCCCGTGTAGAGCGGCAGCGTCACCGCGAACCCCAGGACGGCGCCGATGAGCGCTATGACCCGGGCGGCCCGGGCGTTGCGGTCGGAGCCCGTGGCGAGCACCAGCACCCCGAAGAAGATCGGGACCCAGATCGCGAGGTTGAGGAGGTTATCGGCCACTGAAATCAGAGTTTTGAAAGCGCTTCCAGCCAATTGAAGGCCATCGTCAGCAGCACGAGGATGCCGATGATCATGGCGAACGCGTAGTGGTAGATGTAGCCCGACTGCAGGTGGCGGATCACCTGCGCGAACCAGCCGACTGCCCGGGCCGAGCCGTTCACGAACACGCCGTCGATCACCGCGACGTCCCCGCCCTTCCACAGCCCGTTGCCCACCCGGCGGGCGCCGCCCGCGAAGAACCAGTCGTTGAAGCGGTCGAAGCCGTACTTCTCCATGAGGATCGTGACCAGCAGCCCCGCCCGCTCGCGCAGCACGCGCGGCAGCTCGGGCCGGGCTAGGTAGAGGTACCACGCGCTCGCCATGCCGGCGGCGGCGAGCCAGAACGGAAGGCTCGTCAGCCCGTGCAGAATCATCGCGAGCACGCCGTGGAATTCCTTTGCCAGCTCCTCCATCACGGGATGCGCGGGCGAGAAATAAATCGCATCGCCGAAATAGTTGCCGTAGAGGAAGGTCCCGATGACCCATCCGGCGCAGACGGACGGGATGGCGAGCAGGATGAGCGGCAGCGTCACCACCCAGGGAGTCTCGTGCGGCGCGTGTCCATGCCCGTGATCCGTGTGGGCATGCTCGTCGTGCGCCGCGCCGTGCGCGTCGCCTCTATGCGCGGCTTGCCCGTGGCCGCCATGGTCATGCCCGGCCTGTACCTGCGCGCGCAGCTCCGCCTCGCGCTCGATCCGCTCGGCCTCCCGTTGGGCTGCCCGCTCAGCCTCCACCTCCTTCACGTCGGGATGGTGGGGATCGTTGAACCGCTCTCTTCCGTGGAAGGCATAGAAGACGAGCCGGAACGAGTAGAAGCCGCCGACGAACACGCCCAGCAGGGTGGCGAGGTACGCGAACCCGGCGCCGGGCAGCTGTGAAGCGTGCGCCGCCTCGATAATCGTGTCCTTGGAGAAGAAACCCGCAAACGGGGGGAAACCGGCGTTGGCAAGAGCGCCGATCAGCACCGTCAGGTACGTGATGGGCATGTACTTGCGCAGGCCGCCCATCTTCCGCATGTCCTGCTCGTGGTGCAGCGCAATGATGACGGACCCGGCGCCCAGGAACAGCACCGCCTTGAAGAAGGCGTGCGTCACCAGGTGGAATATGCCCACCGAGTAGGCCGAGGCGCCGAGCGCCACGGTCATGTATCCGAGCTGCGACAGGGTGGAGTACGCGATCACGCGTTTGATGTCGTAGACCACCGTGGCGATCAGCGCCATGAAGAAAGCGGTGATCGCGCCGATCACCATTACCACCGTCAGCGCCGTGTCGGAGAGTTCGAACAACGGGGACATGCGCGCCACCATGAAGATGCCGGCGGTCACCATGGTCGCCGCGTGGATCAGCGCCGAGATCGGGGTCGGGCCTTCCATCGAATCGGGCAGCCACACGTGCAGCGGAAACTGCGCGGATTTCCCCATCGCGCCGACGAAAAGCAGGAGGCAGATCACCGTCATCAGCGACCAGGCGGAGCCGGAGAACACCTCGATGGTGTTGCCCGAGAGCGTGCGGGCGTTGCCGAAGACGCTCGCGTAGTCGAGGGTGCCGAAATACATCAGGACGAGCGCGATGCCGAGCAGAAAGCCGAAATCGCCGACCCGGTTCACGAGAAACGCCTTCAGGTTCGCGTAGATGGCGGTCGGCCGCGTGTACCAGAACCCGATCAGCAGGTAGGAAACCAGGCCCACCGCTTCCCAGCCGAAGAAGAGCTGCAGGAAATTGTTCGCCATCACCAGCATCAGCATCGAGAAGGTGAAGAGCGAGATGTAGGAGAAGAAGCGCTGGTAGCCGGGATCGTCGGCCATGTAGCCGATGGTGTAGATGTGCACCATCAGCGAGACGAAATTGACCACCAGCATCATGGTGGCCGACAGCCGGTCGATCAGGAAGCCGATCTCGAAGGAAACGTTGCCGGAGGCGAGCCAGGTGTAGACCGTGAGGTTGTCCGTCCTGCCGCCCAGCACGTCCCGGAAAACGACGGCCGACGCGATGGTGGACACGATCATGCCGGCGATGGTGACGCGGTGCGTGGCGGTGCGGCCGATCGCCCGGCCGAAGAGGCCCGCGATGATCGCGCCCAGCAGGGGCGCGAGCGGCACGATCAGGTAAAGCAGTTTTTGCGACATGTTCTTCTTATAGCGGCGCGACCGGTCACGGGTTCTCGCTTCATCTATCCTTCTTTGGGGCGCCGGTCACGGGTCGCGCCTTATCCTTTCAAGCTGTCCAGGTCTTCGACGTTGATCGTGTTCAGGTTGCGGAACAGCACCACCAGGATCGCAAGGCCGATCGCCGATTCCGCGGCGGCCACCGTCAGGATGAAGAACACGAACACCTGCCCGGAGGGGTCGTCGAGGAAATGGGAAAACGCGACGAAATTCAGGTTGACGGCGAGCAGCATCAGCTCGATGGCCATCAGGAGCACGATCATGTTCTTGCGGTTCAGGAAGATGCCGATCACCGCGATCGCGAACAGGACCGCGCCCAGCACCAGATAATGAGACAGTGAAATCAAGCGTCTCCCTCGGTAGCCCTCAAGTGCGTGACACGTGACGCGTGACACGTGAGTCGTCGGTATGCCTGAAACGGGTCACGTGTCACCAGTCACTTTTCTTCTCGGACGGCATCGACACGATGCGCACCCTGTCCTGCCTCCGGACGGCGATCTGCTCAGCCGGGTCCACGTACTTCGTCTGCTTGCGGCGGCGCAGGGTGAGCGCGATGGCGGATACGATCGCCACCAGCAGGATCACCGCGGCGATCTCGAACGGGTACACGTACTCGGTATAGACGAGACGTCCCAGCTCCTTGGTGTTGCTGTACCCGGCCGGCAGCGCGGGCGGAGCGGGTGCGTCGGCGAGACCGGGCGCGTACTTCAGCATGAAGCCCATCTCGATCACGAGCAGCACGGCCACGACCGCGCCCAGCGGCAGGTAGTTCCAGAATCCCGCCCGCAGCCGCGCCATGTTGATGTCCAGCATCATGACCACGAACAGGAACAGCACCATCACCGCGCCGACGTAGACCAGCACCAGCGCGATGGCGAGGAACTCCGCGTGCAACTGCAGCCAGATCGCCGCCGAGGTGAAGAACGCGAGCACCAGCAGCAGCGCGGCGTGCACCGGGTTGCGGGCGGTGATGACCCCCAGCGCCGCGAGGACGAGGACGGCAGCGAAGAAGTAGAAGACGACTTCGTTGAAGGTCATGTGTTCTTATCTGTACGGCGCGTCCGCCGCCCGGGCCTTCGCGATCTCTTCCTCGTAGCGGTCGCCGATCGCGAGCAGCATGGGCTTGGTGTAGATCAGGTCGCCGCGCGTCTCACCGTGGTATTCGAAGATGTGGGTTTCGACGATGGAATCGACGGGACAGGATTCCTCGCAGAATCCGCAGAAAATACACTTGGTGAGATCGATGTCGTAGCGCGTGGTGCGGCGCGTCCCGTCGGTGCGCTGCTCGGACTCGATGGTGATCGCGAGCGCCGGGCATACCGCCTCGCACAGCTTGCACGCGATGCAGCGCTCCTCGCCGTTCGGGTAACGGCGCAGCGCGTGCAGCCCCCTGAAGCGCGGGCTCATCGGCGTCTTCTCCTCGGGGAACTGCACGGTGATCTTGCGGGCGAAGAGATGGCGGCCGGTAAGCATCATCCCCTTCACCAGCTCATAGAGGAGAAACGTCCTGAAGAATCGACCGATGCTGGCCATCATGGCTTCCACCATATCCAGAGGGGCGTCTGCATCCAGGCGCCGAGCACGACGATCCACGCGATCGTCAGCGGCAGGAACACCTTCCAGCCGAGGCGCATGATCTGGTCGTAGCGGTAGCGCGGAAACGTCGCGCGGAACCACAGGAAGCTCGACACCACGAAAAAGAGCTTCACCAGCAGCCACCCGAAGCTCGGCGCTGCGAGCCACGGCAGGCCGATGGCGCCCGCGATCGCGAGCGGCACCGGGGAAAGCCACCCGCCCAGGAACATCACCGAGGCCAGGGTGGAGATCAGTATCATATTGGCGTACTCGGCGAGGAAGAACACCGCGAACGCCATTCCCGAGTATTCCACGTGGAATCCCGCGACGATCTCCGATTCGCCCTCCGAGACGTCGAAGGGCGCGCGGTTCGTCTCCGCGACCCCGGAAATGATGTACACCAGGAAGATCGGGAAGAGCGGGATCCAGAACCAGTCGAGGACCCCCCAGTTGCCCTGCTGCATCCGCACGACCTCGCCGAGATTCAGGCTCTGCGCGGCCATCAGCACGCACACCAGCGCGAAACCCATGGCGAGCTCGTAGGACACCATCTGCGCGGCCGAGCGCAAGGCGCCCAGGAACGCGTACTTGGAATTCGAGGCCCAGCCCGCGATGATGACGCCGTACACTCCCATCGACGTGATCGCCATGATGTAGAGCAGCCCCGCGTCTATGTCGGCGAGCACCAGCTCGGGGCCGAACGGAACCACCGCCCACGCCGCCATCGCCGGCATGAGCGCCATGACCGGCGCCAGCACGAACAGGAACTTGTTCGCGCCGGTCGGAACGATGATCTCCTTCGCCAGCAGCTTCAGCCCGTCCGCGATCGGCTGCGCCAGGCCGCCCAGCCACGGGATGCCGAAGAACGTCACGCGGTTCGGCCCTATGCGCACCTGTATCCAGCCAATCACCTTGCGCTCCCACAGCGTCAGATAGGCAACGGCTATCATCAGCGGCGCGACGATCGCGACGATCTTCACGAGCGTCCAGACCGCGGGCCAGGCCGGGCCCAGCCACGCCTGCGGGTATGCGATCAAAGTGTCGAGCATCAAACCGCCGCCTTCTGCTGCATCGGAACGCGCTCCACGGTCAGCGCGCCGAACATGGCGCCCAGGGCCGCCGTCTCCGGGCGCGCAGCCGCGAGCCGGACGCATCCCGCCGGCAGCTTGTCGTCGATAGCGAACGCCACGACAGCATCAGCCGCTCCCTGGCGGATACGCGCCAGATCACCCTCGCGCAACCCGAGCCTGTCGGCAAGAGCGCGGTTCATCGATGCGACCGGAGGCGCCGCGTCATGGGTCTGCTGCAGGGATCGCGCACGCCTCACGATCGCGTCGGCCGCGTAGGACGGAACCTCGGCGACGCGCTCGATGTCGGCGTGCGCGCCGGATCGCGCGGAAGGCGTCCCGGCGGCAAGGCCGTTTCCCAGCCTGGACGAGATATCCGCGCCGTCGCTCAGCACCTCGCGCCGGACCTCTTCCGTGCTGTTGTATTCGAAACCGGGCAGCCCGAGGAGATTGCCGAGCACGCGCAGCACCTTCCATGCCGGCCGGGTCTCGCCCAGCGGCTGCACCACGCCGTTGAAGCTCTGTACCGCGCCCTCCGTGCTGACGAAGGTGCCGGAAGTCTCGGTGAAAGGCGCGATCGGCAGAATGGCGTGCGCGTAGTCGGTCGCACCGTGCTGGTAGGGGCTCATCGCCACCACCAGTTCCGCCGCTTTCATCGCCGCCACCGCCCGCTGCGGATCGTGCGTGTCGAGCTCGGGCTCGACGCCGAGCAGCAGGTACGCCTTGAGCGGCTCCGCGAGCATCGCGCCGGCGTTACGCCCGGAGCCTGATGGCACGCACCCGGCGAGGTAGCCCCCGACGCTGTTGGCCGCCTCTCCGAGAAAGCCGAATCTCGCGCCGGTCAGTCCGGCTATGGCCAATCCCAGCTCATGCAGCAGCGCGGCGGCAGGATGGTGCTGCGCCAGGTTGCCGAGGAACACACCCGCGTTCTTTCCCGAAACGAGGCTCGCAGCGATGGCCCGCGCGGCGTCGGAGACGACCGCATCGTGCGCCGCCGTCGGCGCGGTTGCACTCTTCGCCTCGGCCGCAGCCCGCGCCACCTGCGCCAGCAGGTCCGCCATCGCCGAGGGGGCGACCACGGCCTTGTGCGCAACGCGCATGAGGAGGTTGTCGTCGAACGGATTGATGAGGCTCAGCTGCAGCCCGCGCCGGGTCGCCTGGCGCAGGCGATGCCCGATGAGCGGATGGTCCTTGGTGAGCGTGCTGCCGACGACGAGCACCCGGTCGAGCTTGCCGATATCCGCGAGCTTCATGCCCAGCCACGGCGCCGCGACTAGCCTGGCGTCCGCCGAGAAATCGGACTGGCGCAGCCGGAAATCCGCGTTGCCGGAGGAAAACTCGCGGGCGAATTTTCCCAACAGGAACAATTCTTCGAGCGTCTGGTGAGGCGTCGCCAGGGCGCCGATGCTCGCCGCGCCGTGTTGATCCCGGATCCGCTTCAGTTCCCGCGCGACGAACTCGAGTGCGACCTGCCACTCGACTTCCTTCCAGGCGCCGCCCTCCCTCAGCATCGGCCGGGCGAGCCGCTCCTCGGAATTCAGCCCCTCGTAGGAGAAGCGGTCCTTGTCCGAGAGCCAGCACTCGTTCACCGCCTCGTTCTCGCGGGGCAGCGCGCGCATCACGCGGTTCTGCTTCACGTTCAGCGTCAGATTCGACCCGTGACCGCAATGCGGGCTGACGGCGGGCCGGCGCGTCAGCTCCCACGGCCGGGCGGTATAGCGGAACGGCTTGGAAGTGAGCGCGCCCACTGGACAGAGGTCTATGACGTTGCCCGAGAGCTCCGAGTCGACCGTTCGACCGACGAACGTGATGATCTCGGCGTGCTCGCCGCGGCCTATCATGCCGAGCTCCATGATGCCGGCGATCTCCTGCCCGAAGCGCACGCAGCGCGTGCAGTGGATGCAGCGCGTCATGTCGGTCGAGATGAGCGGTCCCAGGTTCTTGTTGGTGACGACCCGCTTGGGCTCCTGGTAGCGCGAGCCGCTGCCGCCGTAGCCCACCGCGAGGTCCTGCAGCTGGCACTCCCCGCCCTGGTCGCAGATCGGGCAGTCGAGGGGGTGGTTGATGAGCAGGAACTCCATCACCCCTTTCTGGGCGTCCACCGCCTGCGCCGAGTGCGTCTGGACCTTCATGCCGTTCGTCACCGGCGTCGCGCACGCGGGCAGCGGCTTGGGCGCCTTTTCCACCTGGACCAGGCACATGCGGCAGTTCGCCGCGATGGACAGCTTGCGGTGATAGCAGAAGTGCGGAATATAGATGCCCGCGCCGTTGGCGGCGTCCATGATCGTGACGCCGTCCGCCACTTCCAGCTGCTTCCCGTCGATCTCGATCTCTAGCATCTTGGCTGCCCGTTACTGGTCACCGGTCACTGGTCACTTAAAGATAGTCGGGCACCAGGCACTTCCCGTGCTCGATGTGATGGACGAACTCGTCGCGGAAATGCTTGATGAAGCTCTTGACGGGCAGCGCCGCCGCGTCACCCAGCGCGCAGATCGTGCGGCCCGCGATATTGTCCGAGACGTTCGTAAGGAGATCGAGGTCTTCCATCCGGCCCTTGCCGTGCTCGATCCGGTCCACCATGCGGTAGAGCCAGCCGGTGCCCTCGCGGCAGGGCGTGCACTGCCCGCAGGATTCCTCGAAATAGAAGTACGAGAGCCGCAGCAGCGAACGCACCATGCAGCGCGTCTCGTCCATGATGATGACCGCGCCCGAGCCGAGCATGGAGCCCGCCTTCGCGATGGAGTCGTAGTCCATGTCGGTCTTCATCATGATGTCCTCGGGCAGGACCGGCATGGAGGAGCCGCCGGGAATGCAGGCCTTGAGCCTGCGCCTGCCCCGCATGCCGCCCGCCATCTCGAGCAGCGTCGCGAAAGGCGTGCCGAGCCTGACCTCGAAATTGCCCGGCCGCTCGACGTCGCCGGAGACCGAGAAGATCTTGGTCCCGCCGTTGTTGGGTCTCCCGAGGCTCAGGAAAGCCTCGGCGCCGTTGACAATTATCCACGGCACCGCGGCGAAGGTTTCGGTGTTGTTGATGGTGGTCGGCTTGCCATAGAGGCCGTAGCTCGCCGGAAACGGCGGCTTGAAGCGCGGCATGCCTTTCTTGCCTTCCAGCGATTCGAGGAGCCCCGTCTCCTCGCCGCAGATGTAGGCCCCGTAACCGTGATGGTTGTAGAGCTGGAAGTCGAAGCCCGAGCCGAGAATGTTCCGGCCGAGATAGCCTGCCGCCCGCGCTTCGTCAAGCGCCTCCTCGCAGCGCTCGAACACGTCCCAGATCTCGCCGTGCACATAGTTGTAGCCGACCGTCGTGCCCATCGCGTAGCCGCCGATGATCATGCCCTCGATCAGTGCGTGCGGGTTGTAGCGCAGCAGGTCGCGATCCTTGAAAGTGCCCGGCTCCCCCTCGTCCGAGTTGCACACCAGGTACTTGGCGCCGGGGAACTGGCGCGGCATGAAGCTCCACTTGAGGCCCGTCGGGAAACCGGCGCCGCCGCGGCCGCGCAGCGCGGACTTCTTCAACTCGGCCACGATCTGGTCGGGCGGAATCTTCTCGGACAGGACCTTCTTCAGGGCCGCGTAGCCGCCTCGCGCCTCGTAGTCCTTCAACCGCCAGTTGAGGCCGTCGAGCCCCTTCATGATGATCGCGTCGGGGCCGTAGCTGTCCGTCGGGAATGGGGGGACGGGCAGGCCCATTATTTCAACTCCTTCAGCAGCGCATCGAGCTTGTCCGGCGTCATCGCACAGCACATGCGCTTGTTGTTGACGAGCAGCACCGGAGCGTCGCCGCAGGCGCCGAAGCACTCGGCCTCCTTGAGCGTGAACGCGCCGTCGGGCGTGGTCTCGTTGAAACCGACACCGAGCGCTTTCTTGAGATGCTCCGCGGCGACATTGGCGCCCTGCAGCGCGCACGGCAGATTGGTGCAGATCGCGATCTTGTGGCGTCCCACGGGCTTGACGTCGTACATCGTGTAGAAGGTCGCGACTTCGTAGACCGCGATCGGCGGTATCCCCAGGTACTGCGCCACGAAATCCATCGTCTCGGGGGACAGCCACCCCTTTTCGTCCTGCGCGATCGTGAGCGCTGCCATTACCGCCGACCGGCGCTGGTCGGCCGGGTACTTCGCCAGCGCCCGGTCGATCTTCGCGAGCGCATCGGGGCTCAGGATCATCGGCGCATTCACCGGTCCACCTCGCCGAACACGATGTCCTGCGTCCCGATGATCGCGACGACGTCGGCGATCATGTGGCCGCGCGCCATCTCGTCGAGCGCGGCGAGGTGCGCGAAGCCGGGCGCCCGGATCTTGAGGCGATACGGCTTGTTGGCCCCGTCCGAGACGAGATAGATGCCGAACTCGCCCTTCGGGGCCTCGACCGCCGCGTACGCTTCCCCGGGCGGCACGTGCATCCCCTCGGTGAAGAGCTTGAAGTGATGGATCAGCTCTTCCATGCTGGTCTTCATCGCCACGCGCGAGGGCGGAGCCACCTTGTGGTTGTCGACCATCACCGGGCCGGGATTGGCGCGGAGCCACTCTATGCATTGGCGGATGATACGGTTCGCTTGCCGCATCTCCTCGATGCGCACGAGGTAGCGGTCGTAGCAGTCGCCGTTGACGCCCACGGGGATGTCGAAATCCATCCGGTCGTAGACCTCGTACGGCTGCTTCTTCCGCAGATCCCACTCGACGCCGGAGCCGCGCAGCATCGCGCCGGTGAAACCGAGCGCCACCGCCCGTTCCGGCGTCACGACGCCGATGCCGACGGTGCGCTGCTTCCAGATCCGGTTGTCGGTGAGCAGCGTCTCGTACTCGTCCACGTATTTCGGGAAGCGCCTGGTGAAATCCTCGATGAAGTCGAGCAGCGACCCCTGCCGGTTCTCGTTCAGCTCGCGCACGGCTTTTTCGTTGTGTATCGCGGAGGCGGCGTACTGGGGCATGTGCTCCGGGAGGTCGCGAAATACGCCGCCGGGCCGGTAGTAGGCGGCATGCAGGCGCGCGCCGGACACCGCCTCGTAGCAGTCCATCAGGTCTTCGCGCTCGCGGAAGCAGTACAGGAAGACCGTCATCGCGCCGATATCGAGTCCATGCGCGCCCAGCCACAGCAGGTGATTCAGGATCCGCGTGATCTCGTCGAACATCACGCGTATGTACTGCGCGCGGACCGGGATCTCGATCCCGAGGAGCTTCTCGATCGCCATCACGTAGGCGTGCTCGTTCGCCATCATCGAGACATAGTCGAGCCGGTCCATATAGGGCACCGACTGGAGGAAGGTCTTGTTCTCGGCGAGCTTCTCGGTAGCGCGGTGCAGGAGCCCGATGTGCGGATCGGCGCGCTCTATCACCTCTCCGTCGAGCTCCAGCACGAGCCGCAGCACGCCGTGGGCAGCCGGATGCTGTGGTCCGAAGTTCATGGTGTAGTTGCGGATTTCAGCCATGATTACTTCTTGATGTCCGTGTCGGCATAGTTTTCCTCGCGGATCGTGCGCGGCACGATCTCGCGCGGCTCTATGGTCACCGGCTGGTAGATCACGCGCTGCTGGTCGGGGTCGTAGCGCATCTCGACATTACCGGAAAGCGGGAAATCCTTCCGGAAGGGGTGGCCTATGAAGCCGTAGTCGGTCAGGATACGTCGCAGGTCCGGGTGGCCGGTAAAGACGATGCCGAGGAGGTCGAACGCTTCCCGCTCGTACCAGTTGGCCGAGGGCCAGATTCCCGCAACGGACGCTACTACGGGAAATTCATCGTCGGCCGCGAACGCACGCAGCCTCAGGCGCCGGTTGTGGGTGATGCTGAGCAGGTGATAGACCACCGCATAGCGCCTGCGGGGCCGCTCGCCCGGCGGAGGAACGAGAGCCTGCCCGGAGCTGCCGGTCGAGGAGGCGGCGGTGCCGCCGCCCTGGGGCGGATCCTCGGGCTCGCGGACAGTCGAATCCTGCAGGGAGTCCTGCAGGCTGCCCGGCAACGCGCCACCGTACGCGATGTAGTCCAGCCCGCAGAGATCGGTCAACTGGCCAAAGCGGAGGTCCGGCGCGTCGCGCAATACTCCGCACGCCGCCAGCAGGATGTCGGGCTCGACGACGATGGTGACCTCTCCGGCCGCCTCCGTCACGCCCGCAATCCTGTCGCCCAGCGCCGACTGCAACGCGGCGATCAGCGTCTCGGTCCTTATTGTCATGTCGGGTGATGGTCCGAGCGGATTTCTATCGAGCGATCGTCTGAGCGAGATTTCTATCGAGCGATCGTATTCGTGCGTTTGATCTTGTTCTGCAATTGGATGATGCCGTAAAGCAGCGCCTCGGCGGTCGGCGGACAGCCCGGAACGTAGATGTCCACCGGCACGATGCGGTCGCAGCCGCGCACGACCGAGTACGAGTAATGGTAATAGCCCCCGCCGTTGGCGCACGAGCCCATCGAGATCACCCACCGCGGCTCGGCCATCTGGTCGTAGACCTTGCGCAGCGCGGGGGCCATCTTGTTGCACAGCGTGCCGGCGACGATCATCACGTCCGACTGGCGCGGGCTCGCGCGAAACACGATGCCGAAGCGGTCGAGGTCGTAGCGCGCGGCGCCCGCGTGCATCATCTCCACCGCGCAGCACGCCAGTCCGAACGTCATGGGCCACAGCGAGCCGGTGCGCGTCCAGTTGATCAGCGAATCCGCCGTCGTCGTGAGGTAGCCGCGTTCGTGAAAGCTTTCGGGTGCGCCCATGTCAATTGCTCCTGATCCACCGCTCGCGGTGGCGCCTCTGATTCAATATCACAAGTTCCACGGCCATCACGTCGGCGCCTGCGCCGGTCCCGGGTCGCATCCCCGAAAAAGCCCGGGGCCCCTGCTCCGCCGCGCCCGGCGCTACTCCCACTCCAGCGCTCCCTTCTTCCACTCGTAGATGAAGCCCACCACGAGTATGCCCAGGAACACCATCATGGCCATGAAGCCGAAGCGCCCGATCTCCTGCAGCACGATCGCCCATGGGAAGAGAAACGCTATCTCGAGATCGAACAGGATGAAGAGGATCGCGACCAGGTAGTAGCGGACGTCGAATTTCATGCGGGCGTCCTCGAAGGCCTCGAACCCGCACTCGTACGGCGAAAGCTTCTCCGAGTCCGGGCGGTGCACCCCGAGCAGGCGGGAGAGTCCTCCGCCCAGCGCCATGGGAGCGATGCCGATCGCGGCGCCCACGACGATGAACATCAGGATTGGGAAGTAGTTTTCGAGCATGCGCTTCGCGAGGGTCTAGGGGTAGGGGCTCGGGGCCAGCGGGCAATCTCCAGCGCCTTTCCAGTCCCTGATCCTAGTCCCTAGTCCCTCAAAATGGTGCCGACGGTGAGATTCGAACTCACACGGCTTACGCCGCCACCCCCTCAAGATGGTGTGTCTGCCAATTCCACCACGTCGGCCTGTAACTCAGTGTTAAGTGTTGAGTTTTGAGTGTTGAGTTGACCCCGCCGACAGCTCTCATGCACTAAACACTCAACACCAAGCACTCGACACTGTCTCATTTCGGTACGTCCTTCGCCTTCGACCTTTCCTCGGGCCCAGTTGGCGGCTCGCTGAAGCGCTGGGCTTCCGGCAGCGGCTCGCCCACCGTAATCGAGGGCTTGCCGGCCGGGCTGCCCGGAACCGGCACCTGCACGGGGCCCGGCTTTGCCGGCGCGGGCTGCGTGGCCATTACACCCTTGTGCTCTGTTTTCCGGCCGGAGAAGTACGTGAGGCCCATGCTCGAGAGAAAGAATATCGCCGCCAGTATCGCCGTCGCCCGGCTCAGGAAATTGGCCGAGCCGGTGGAACCGAAGATGCTCCCCGACGCGCCCCCGCCGAACGCGGCGCCCACGTCGGCGCCCTTTCCGTGCTGCAACAGCACCAGCCCGCAAATCGCGAGCGCCGTCAGCACGTGCAGCACTAGTACCAGCGTTTCCATTCAAACCCTCGTCGTTTCCCGCGCCGCCGCGGCGCGGCAAATGGCCGTGAACTCGTCGGCCGACAGCGCCGCACCGCCGATCAGCCCGCCATCGACATCCGGCATCGCGAACAACTCGGCAGCGTTGCCGCTCTTCACGCTGCCGCCGTAGAGCAACTGCAACCCCTCGGCCAGTTTCCGGTCGGCTCCGGCGATCCGCCCGCGGATGAACGCGTGAACCGCCTGCGCCTGCTGCGGGGTCGCCGTCTTGCCCGTTCCGATCGCCCACACCGGCTCGTACGCGATCACGCACCTCGCCAATGCGGCTACGCCGCAATGCGTTACGACAGCATCGAGCTGGCGCGCCACGACCGCTTCCGTCACGCCCGACTCGCGCTCCTTCAGCGTCTCGCCGACGCACAATATCGGGGTCAGGAGGCCTTTCAACGCAGCAGCGAACTTCACAGCCACGACTTCATCGGTCTCACCGAAAACGCTGCGCCGCTCCGAATGCCCTACGATAACGTAACGGCACTCGAAATCAGCGAGCATGGCCGCCGACACGCCCCCCGTATACGCGCCGGCGTCGAACTGGCACACGTCCTGCGCCCCCAGGGCGATGTTCGAGCCCCGCAGGCCGCGCTGAACCTGTGCCAGGTACGGGTACGGCACGCACACCGCGTACTGTGCTCCGTTGAGCGGTGCCAGGGCCGGGACGAGCGCCTGCACGAGCGCCTGGTTGGAGGCCAGGGAGCCGTTCATCTTCCAATTGCCCGCCACCAACTGGATCCGCATGGCCTGCCCGCTCGCTAAACCATTGAATTTTACAGGGTAGCGCCGGAGAGGGTCAAACGGTAACGGTCGCTGATGCACCGCAGCACCCGATTGAATGGATTGGGTTAATGCGCCGTTTCTCTGCTCCAAGAGAGACCCCACGCCGCGTATTGTCAGCCAATCCCAGCTTGGGTCGGACAGTGTTAGCAAAAGTGTAAGCGACAGCGGTCGTCACATCGGCTTGGCTTATGTTTGGCGTTCCTGCAATTCAACCGCCATCCTGAAGTCGTGATGCGACCACATCTAAATGCTCAAAGCCGCCGAGAACCTGCTTCTCATTGTGCTCAGGTCGGTTCGGACATCAACCAGCGTGTCAGAGCAACAGCAGCGCCTGCGCCGAGGATTTCAGCCACGATAAACCCGGGCGCATCGGCCGGGTGGATTCCGGCAAACGTATCACTCAACGAGCGCGCGACAGTGACAGCGGGATTCGCAAAGGAAGTGGAAGCGGTGAACCAGTAGGCAGCGCTGATATACGCACCAACTGCAAAGGGAACCATCGAGGCGCGATAGCGGGCGCAACTTAGAATGACGAGCAGGAGTCCAAACGTTGCAATGAACTCACTCCACATTTGGGCGAGGCCCGATCGCGCATGTTGGGAGAGCGAGATGAGCGGTTCTTCAAACATCAGATGAGCCGCCATCGCTCCGCCTATCGCACCGATGACCTGAATTCCCGTATACCCGAGCACCTCGAGCCAGGTAAGTCGGCCGTTCAGGGCCTCTGCAGCTGAAACGCAGGGGTTGAAATGCGCGCCCGAGACAGGGCCAAAGGTCAAGATCAACGCAATCAGACCCGCACCTGTTGCCGCCGTGTTTGCAAGCAAAGCCAGCCCGGTGTTACCCCCAGAAAGCCGCTCGGCCATGATGCCGGAGCCGATGATTACCGCCAGAAGTAGTGCCGTCCCGACTCCCTCTGCGGCAAGCCTCCTGCCGAGGCTCATGAAGGCGCCTTACCGATATCCCTGACCTTCTGCTGAAGCGAAAGACGATCGAGGCTCGCTAGCGGCAGACTCAGGAAAATCCGAAGCCGATTGCCTATCTCCTGATGGACCGTTCTAAAGAGACGTCGCTTCTCCTCATCAGTCCCCTTGAGCGCCGCCGGGTCCTGAAATCCCCAATGCGCAGTCATTGGCTGTCCAGGCCAGGCCGGACACGTTTCGCCTGCCGCGCTGTCGCACACGGTAATGACAAGATCCATTTTCGGGGCTCCAGGGCTCGCGAACTCGTCCCAGCTCTTGCTGCGCAAACCTTCGACAGAATGGCCATTGCTTTTCAAGAGCTCCAGGGTAAAAGGATTCACCTTCCCCACCGGATGGCTCCCGGCGCTATAGGCCTTGAAGCGTCCGTTCCCGAGCGCGTTGAGCAGAACCTCGGCCATGACGCTACGCGCCGAATTACCCGTGCAGAGGAACAGCACGTTGTAGACGGTCTCTCCCACTGGCTAGCAGCACTTTTCCGGCGCGGTTTTCCGCTGGACAAGGTCCACGCCCTCGGGTTTCGGGCTGCAGCACGCGCCTGCCTGTTCCGCGGGCTTCGTGACTGCCCCGTAGATCTCGGCCTCGCCGAGAGTGTGGTAGGTCTCCCACGCAACGCCCTGAGGATCGGTGATCCAGTACTTGTCGGAACGGGCGTAGCAGCAGGTTGCGCCTGGCTGATCTTGCGCCGCGATTTCGGCATCGGCGACCTGCTTGCGCAGCGAGGCAAGCTCTTCGTCGCTGTCCACCTGAAAGCCGAGGTGGTTGACACCTGCCTTCGACCCACGCTGGGAAATCGCGAAATTGACGCGCGGGTCTTCCATCATCCATTTGGCGTAGTCCGACTTGTGCACGGTCGGCCTTGCCCCGAACACGGCTGAATAGAACCGGATGTTGGCTTCCAGATCGTCTACCGAAACGTGCACGTGAAAGCGCTTCATGCTTTGACTCCTTTTCGTCGGGTTTTGGCCGTCGCCTGAGACCGCCGGGAATCGAGCCCGGGCGCGCAGCTGACCCCATCGCGCCCGCAGCAGTTTTCAGTCAGGAACGCGACGAGCGCGCCCATTTGCTCGAAATTCGTGGAATAGAAAACGAAACGCCCTTCCTGCCGTGCGAGGACCAGGTTGGCGTGACTCAATTCCTTGAGATGGAAGGAAAGCGTCGCCGGAGCGAGCTTCAGTTCCGCGGCGATCTCGCCAGCGGATACCCCTGTGGGACCGGCCTCCACGAGAAACCTGAATACAGCGAGGCGGCTTTCCTGGGCGAGAGCGGCGAGAGCTTGAATGGCGGTTTTGGATTCCATGTTTCCATTATTATGGAATCATGGAATGCTTGTCAATACCCCCACCGGCACTGCGCCCACGCTCGAGGGGAGGCTAGGAAAAAGGCCCGGAAGTCGGTCAGCCGAAACGGCCAGTGATGTAATCCTCGGTCTGCTTGTTGCTCGGCTTGACGAAGATCGTGTCCGTCACGTCGAACTCGATCAACTCGCCGAGATACATGTAGGCCGTGTAGTCGGACACCCGGGCCGCCTGCTGCATGTTGTGAGTCACTATCAGAATCGTCACTTGCTCCCGTAATTCGGCGATCAGCTGTTCGATGCTGGCGGTGGCGATAGGGTCGAGAGCCGAGGTGGGCTCGTCGAATAGCAGTATTTCCGGGTCTGTCGCGAGCGCACGCGCGATACACAAGCGTTGCTGCTGTCCGCCGGAAAGGTTGAACGCCAGATCGTGCAGCCGGTTTTTGACTTCGTCCCAAAGCGCCGCGCTGCGCAAGGCCACTTCGACCTTCTCTTCGAGCAGGCCTCGCCTGCTTACCCCTCTGACCCGAAGACCATAGGCTACGTTCTCGAAAATTGACTTCGGAAACGGGTTTGGCTTCTGGAACACCATGCTGATGCGCATGCGCACTTCGATCGGATCCACCTCCGGGTGCAGAATATTCGTATTGTCCGGATAGAGCATGATCTGCCCTTCGTAGCGGTTGCCGGGGTACAGATCATGCATGCGGTTGAAGCAGCGCAAGTAGGTCGATTTTCCGCAGCCCGAGGGCCCGATCAATGCCGTTACCTGCTTTTCGTAAATCGGCATACTGATGTTCTTCAGCGCCTGGAAACTTCCATAGTAGAAGCTGAGCGCCGCGGATTCAGACTTCTTGACCGGAACGTGATCCGCCGCTGGAGCAGCCGCGGCGCGCGCTTGAGGAACGGCCATGCTTACCATTTGATGCTCTTTCTTAACCGGTAACGGATATAGATTGCAAGGGCGTTCATTGAAAGCGTCATTACTACCAGCACCAGACCGGCGGCCGCAGCGTTGTGGTGGAACGCCGCTTCCGGACGCGATGTCCAGTTGAACATCTGGATCGGCATCACCGTGAAAGGCGACATGATCCAGCCGAACAGCCCGGCAGGCGGATCGCCGGACAGCGGCGCCGGCGGTAAAAACGCGATGAAGGTCAGGGCTCCGATCGTGATTACCGGTGCGGTCTCGCCGATGGCCCGCGCCATGCCGATGATGACTCCTGTCATGATGCCGGCCAACGAGTACGGAAGTATATGGTGGGAAGTCGTCTGCCACTTGGTGGCGCCAAGCGCGTAAGCGCCCTCGCGTATCGCCTCCGGTATCGCTCGAATGGCTTCGCGCGTTGCCACGATTACCACCGGCAGGATGAGCAACCCCAGCGTCAGCCCTGCCGTCAGTATGCTTTGGCCAAATCCGAATTGATATACGAACAGCCCCAGCGCAAGCAGACCGTAGACGATGGAAGGCACGCCCGCGAGGTTGGTGACGTTGATCTCGATAAGGTCCGTCATCCAGTTCTTGGGAGCGTACTCTTCGAGGTATACGCCGGCGCCTACGCCCAGAGGCACCGCTGTACATGCAGTGACGAACATTACCAATGTCGAACCGACCCAGGCCGACAATATCCCTGCCTGATCCGGCTTGCGCGAAGGGAACGACGTGAAGAAATCCAGCGACAACCGGGGACCGCCTTCTATTACCATTTGCCCGAACAGGGCGACGAATGTAAGCACGCCCACCATCAGCGACAACAGGCCGACGGCCGCAAATATCATGTCCCAGCGCTTGTGGGCCGCGATCAGCGCGCGAATTTCCTGAATCCTGCCGGCTTGCTCGTTCATGACTAGTACGCTTGACGGTAACGCTTGCGCAGCATATGGCCCAGGACATTGAAGACCAGGGTCAGGAGCGCCAACGTCAGTCCAGCCGCGAAAATCGTCTGGTAGCCGATGCTGCCATGAGGCAAGTCGCCTAGAGCGACCTGTACGATGTAAGCGGTAATAGTCGCCGCCGGTTCCAGCGGGTTCCACGTAAGATTCGGCTGCATGCCGGCGGCGACGGCAAGTATCATTGTCTCGCCGACAGCGCGAGAGATGCCCAGAATGTACGCTGCGGCAATCCCTGAAAACGCAGCTGGCGCCACCACCCGAATCGCCGTCTGAAAGCGCGTGGCACCCATCGCATACGAACCTTCACGAAGGGCCATCGGCACCGCGCGCATGGCGTCTTCGCTTACCGAGCTTACCGTAGGGACGATCATGATTCCCATCACCAGGCCTGCCGAAAGGAGATTGAATCCGGGCAACGAGGGAATGAAATGCTGCAGCAACGGAGTCACGAAAAGGAGGGCGAAATATCCATAGACGATCGTCGGCACGCCGCTCAACAGCTCGAGAAACGGCTTTGCGACCTCGCGGATCGAGAACGGCGCAAACTCCGAAAGATAGACGGCGATGATGGTTCCCAGCGGTATGGCCACCAGCAGGGCCACCATGGAACTCACGAGAGTGCCGGATAGCAGAGGCAGGATTCCGTAGTGAGCGTCGGAAAAGAGCGGCGTCCACTGAGTATCGGTCAGGAAATCCCACAACGAAATGGTCTGGAAGAGGACGAACGATTCCTTGAAGAGGATCAGCACGATGCCGACGGTCGTTGCCACAGACACGCAGGCGGCGAGAAACAGGATGAACTCGATAATGCGTTCCTTGACATGGCGCGACCTGCGGCGCACCAGCCTGTCGCTGACGAACGTCTCGGGCACTCCCGCTATCCTGTGAACCTGGGAAATCGTGTTCATTCTAATGATTGCGCAGGAATAATGCAGGCTTTCGATAAACTGCCTGAACCCTCGAGAAAGCTGCAGAGGCAGTCTTTGCCCCTGCGGCAGCAGTAAGCCCAGGTCGATGTGTCCTCAGAGCTTCGCTTCGAGCTTCATCAGTTCCTCGATGGTCAGGCCGACCTTGTTCTCGCCACCAAACTTCGTGCCGAGCTGTTTCTTGGCGAGCATCTCAAGGTTGTGGGTATAGGCTTTCGTAGGCAGCGGCACGTACTTCACTTCCTTTGTCAGCTTCTCGCCCTGCTTGTTGTAGAACTCGGCGAACTCCTTCACCTCTGGACGCGCGTAGGACTTGGCGTTCACGTAGATAAAAATCGGCCTGGCGAGAGGCTGGTAGGTACCGTTGATGACTGTTTCCAGTGAGGGCGAAACGGCCGGCTTGCCGTCTTTCTCGACAATCGGCACGGACTTCAGCTTGTCCTTGTTTTCCGCAAAGTAGGCGAATCCGAAGTAACCGAGCGCGTTCACGTCGCGTTGCACACCCTGTACCAATACGTTGTCGTCCTCGCTCGCCGTGTAGTCGCCGCGACTGGCCTTGGCCTTGCCGGTGATCGCCTCGGTAAAGTAGTCAAACGTGCCCGAATCGGAACCGGCACCGAAAAGCTTGATGGGAGCATTCGGCCATGCGGGGTTGACCTGATTCCAGTGCGTGATCTTGCCCTGCGCGCCCGGCTCCCATATTTTCTTGAGTTCGGCGACGGTCAGGCTCTTGATAAATGTGTTCTTAGGATTGATCACGACCGTGAGCGCATCGTAGGCGACCGGTAACTCCATATACTCTATGCCGTTCTTCCTGCACTCATCCATCTCGGCCTTCAATATCGGACGCGAGGCATCCGAGATATCGGTCTCTCCACGGCAGAACTTCTTGAAGCCGCCGCCCGTACCGGAAATACCCACGGTCACTCTAACCGCTCCCTTCTTCGACTTCTGGAATTCCTCCGCGACAGCTTCGGTGATCGGGAACACGGTACTCGAGCCGTCGATCTTGATCGTTTGCGCCTGGATGACCGCCGAGTGCCCGCCTAACATTGCCGCAAACCCTGCGGCAATACCCAAGACTCTGAATTGATACCACCTGGCCATAACAGCGCTCCTGTCGTTGCATGAGGAATCACCGCATGCTACGGAGGCCGTGTTACGGCTTTGTGACAAATATGACCGTGCTCCCCGGAAAATTACGGCAATTCAGCGCTGTGGGCGTTCGCTGGCCGCTCCGCGATCCCCCGCCAGCTCGCGCGGGCGGATGATCCAGAACAGGCCCAGCGCAAGGGCCATCAAGGCAGCCACGGCGAGGAAAGAGAGTCCCCACGCGACGCGCGACATGCCGCCGGCAAGGTCGAGGATGAAGCCGATCATGAGCGGGCCGACGAATCCGCCGGCATAGCCGAGCGTCGAATGCACCGCGAGTGTCGCGCCGCGGCGCGAGGGCTCCGCGGTTCCGGCGGCTCCCGCGGTCAGCGATGACGAGTCGAGCCACACGACGAGCCCGTAAAAGAGCAGGAGGACGACGGCGACCGGGTAGGACAGCGCGCCCACGAACCCGATGCTGCCCGCCACCACGATGGATCCCAGCATGGCGAGGGTGATCAGCTTGCGCCGGCCCAGCCTGATGGCCGCCTCGTTGCCCAGCACGCTCGCGGCCGTGCCGATGAGCCCCAGGGCCGTGAGGACGACGGTGGGCGTGAGAAGCGTCTCGGCGCCGCCGGTGCTGATGGCAACGTAGCCGAGGAACGCCACGCCCCAGCCCCGCAGCGCGTTCATCTCCAGCGTGTGCACGCAATATCCCAGCGCGTAGGCCATCGCCGAGCGATTGCGAAACACGGGACGGAAATCGAACAGCTTGAAGCCCTCTCCGGAGGCGGACGCCGGCGGCAATGCGCGCGGCGCGAGGAGACCAACGAGCACCCACGCGGCGAGCGCGCTCGCTCCCGCGACCGTGAATGCGAATTGCCAGCCGTGCCATCCCGCGAGCAGGCTCGCGCACGAGTACGAGAGTGCGCCGGAAATGCCGATGCTCGCCGCGTGCCCGGCCACGGCGCGTGACATCAGTTTTTCATCGACCTGATCCGCGAGGAGCTTCAGGCCCGTCATGTAGGTTCCGGCCCAACCGACGCCGGCGAGCGCGCGCGTGGCGAGCGCCGACCAGAAGCCCTCGGCGGCAATGCCGAACAGCAGATGGCCGGCGATCGTGCAGCCGACGCCGAAGAGATAGACGCGCTTGGCGGGGACGCGGTCCGTGAGCGTTACCAGCACCGGCACCGCGACCATGTAAGCAGCGTAGAAGATGCCGGTGATCCAGCCGGCCTCGCTGTTCGTGAGCCGCCACAGCGGCATCATCGAGGGCAGCAGCGCCGGCCAGAAGAACGCCCCGATCTGGACCAGCACCTGCGCCGCGCAAACCACCGCGACGAGACCTGCTCCCGACAACCTCGGCGCCGCCATGTGCTTCGGGAACCGGAGGCGCTGGCCTCGGAACTGGAGCCGTCAGCCGGCGGTCCGGACCACCGCAGCGATGCGTTGAGCCCAGTGCTCGATCCGCGCCGGGTTCCGGCCCTCGACCATCACGCGGATCACCGGCTCGGTGCCGGACGGGCGCAGCAGCACGCGGCCGGATCCGTCGAGATCCGCCTGCGCCTCGGCCAGGGCGCGCTTCACCTCCGCGCGCTCCAGGATCCCGTCCCTGGTCCTGACGGCGACGTTGATGAGCACCTGCGGGAACAGCGTAAGCGCGCCCGCCGCTTTTGCGAGCGTGGTCCGGTTTTCCACCAGCGCGCGCAGCACCTGCAGCGAGGAGATGATGCCGTCTCCCGTGCTGTGCTTGTCGAGGCACAGGATGTGCCCGGAGTTCTCGCCGCCGAGCTGCCAGCCGCGGCTGGCGAGCATCTCCAGCACGTAGCGGTCGCCGACCTTGGCGCGCGCGAACGCGATCTTGAGCTTCGCCAGCGCCTGCTCCAGCGCGAGGTTGCTCATCTGGGTGCCGACGACACCCTTGCCCAGATCGCCCAGCCGTTTCCGGTGCTGGGCGATCAGGTAGATCAGCTGGTCGCCGTCGTAGAGCCTGCCGGATGCGTCCACCATCGCGAGCCGGTCGCCATCACCGTCGAGCGCGATGCCGAGGTCCGCGCGGGCGTGTTTGACCGCCTCCTGCAGCGCCCGCGGCGCGGTAGCGCCGACTCCGGCGTTGATATTGAAGCCGTCCGGGCTCGCGCCGACCGTCTCTACGTCGGCTCCCAGCTCGTGGAAGACGTGCGGCGCGATGTGGTAGGCCGCGCCGTGGGCGCAATCCACGACGATGCGCATGCCGCGCAGGTCGAGATGCGAGGGGAACGTGCTCTTGCAGAATTCGATGTAGCGCGCCGCCGCGTCCTCGATGCGCCGCGCCTTGCCGAGCTTGGCGGAAGTCATGCACTTGAGGGGCTTGCCGAGCTCGCGCTCGATGGCGGTCTCGGTGGCGTCGGGCAGCTTGGCCCCCGCTCCGGAGAAGAACTTGATGCCGTTGTCGTCGTAGGGGTTGTGCGACGCGCTGATCACGATGCCTGCAGACAGGCGCAGCGCCCGCGTGAGGTAGGCGACCGCGGGCGTGGGCATCGGCCCCACCAGCAGCGTGTCCACCCCGGCGGCCGAGAGGCCGGCTTCGAGAGCGGCCTCGAGCATGTAGCCGGAAACCCGCGTGTCCTTGCCGATCAGCACGGAAGGGTGCTCGACCCCTTTCTGCTTCCCGCTCGCGAGCACCTTGCCTGCCGCGTAGCCCAGCTTCATCACGAAATCGGGCGTGATCGGGGCCTGCCCGACCTTGCCGCGAACGCCGTCGGTGCCGAAGTATTTTCTGCTCATGGACAACCTGTTGAACCGCCAAGACGCCGAGACCGCCAAGAAGACGGCAAGAATAACAAGAATGGGCTTTCAGCCCAAATATGCCCCTGGAACCGCAACGCGGGCGCGGTGCATGGTATCCGAATCCAGGTCCGAGCCCATGGGACTTATGTCCTTGTGGTTGACGTCTCTATTTATTTTCCATACCCTCGGCGGCCTTGGCTCTTGCCGGTTAGGTTTTATTTTCAACGGCTTGCCAGACCGCCAGGGCGTCACGCGTGGCGGCGACATCGTGCACGCGCACGATGCTCGCGCCGTTCTGGACCGAGATCAGGGCGGCCGCGAGACTGGCCGCCAGCCGGTCCTGCGCCGGGCGCCCGGTCAAATGGCCCAGGCTCGACTTCCTGGACCAGCCTGCCAGTACCGGCACGCCCAGGCCGGTGAATTCGCGCAGGCAGCGCAGCAGCTCGAGATTGTGATCGACGCTCTTGCCGAAGCCGAAGCCCGGATCGATCACGATGCGCCCGCGCGCGATGCCGGCGTGCTCCGCGGCCGCTACGCGCGAGGAAAGAAAGGCCTTTACGTCGCGCACGACGTCGTCGTATGCAGGGTGGGCCTGCATCGTGCGCGGCTCCCCCTGCATGTGCATGAGACACACGGCGCAATCGCTGCCGGCCACCGCCTGGAGCGCCCCGGGCGACGCGAGCGACGTGATGTCATTCACCATGGCCGCGCCTTCCGCCAGCGCGGCGCGCATGACTTCGGGCTTGGCGGTATCCACCGACAGCGGGACCGGCGCATCGTGCAGCGCCCGGACGACCGGGATGATGCGAGCCACCTCTTCCTCGACCGGGACCGGCGCGGCGCCCGGCCGGCTCGATTCGCCGCCCAGGTCCACGATGTCCGCGCCTTCCTCGATCAAGCGCCGCGCGTGCGCCACGGCGGCATGGGGCGCGAGGAACCGGCCCCCGTCGGAGAACGAATCGGGTGTGACGTTGACGACGCCCATCACCAGCGGGCGCGACAAATCTAGGGTGAATCGACCGCAGCGGAGGATCCGGACCATAACGATGAACGTGGAACGTGGTTGACTCCCGCACTGCGGGGTCATCCTTCATCCTTCGGGACGAGGCGGCAATGCCGCCGCCCGCCTCAGGCCGCCTGGGGCGGCGTAGCCGGCGCCGTTGCGGTCGGCGGGCTGTCCTTCGAAGACGGAGCAGGCGGCGCCGCGGGCTTGGGCGGGCGCGGCGGACGTCCTTCCATGATGTCGTTGATCTGCTCGGCGTCCAGGGTTTCCCACTCGAGCAGCGCCTTCGCCATCGCCTCGACCTTGTCGCGGTTGTCCTCGATCAGCTTGCGCGCGTGCTGGTACTGCTGGTCCACGATGCGCCTGATTTCCGCGTCAACCTTCTGCATGGTGGTGTCGGAAACGTTCTTGTGCATCGTGACCGACCGGCCGAGGAACACCTCGCCCTCGTTTTCGCCATAGACCATCGGCCCCAGCTCGTCGCTCATGCCCCACCGCGTAACCATGTTGCGGGCGAGTTCGGTGGCACGCTCGAAATCGTTGGACGCGCCGGTGGTCATCTGGCCCATGAAGACCTCTTCGGCGATACGCCCGCCGAACAGGACGCCGATGTTCTGGAGTATCTGTTCGCGGTCCATGCTGTAGCGGTCATGCTCCGGGAGTTGCATGGTGACGCCGAGCGCCCGTCCGCGCGGAATGATCGTCACCTTGTGCACCGGATCTGTCTTCGGACTGAGCCTCGCGACGAGCGCGTGGCCCGACTCGTGGTAGGCAGTATTCCGGCGCTCGTACTCGGGCATCACGATCGAGCGGCGCTCGGCGCCCATGATGACCTTGTCCTTGGCGCGCTCGAAATCGTCCATGTCGACGAGCCGCTTGCTGCCGCGCGCGGCGAAGAGCGCCGCCTCGTTCACGAGGTTCGCGAGGTCCGCGCCCGAGAACCCGGGGGTGCCGCGCGCGATGATGTCGGCCTTGACGTCCGGGGCCATCGGCACCTTGCGCATGTGGACGAGCAGGATCTGCTCGCGGCCGCGGATATCGGGCAGCGGCACGACCACCTGGCGGTCGAACCGGCCCGGGCGCAGCAGCGCCGGATCGAGCACGTCGGGCCGGTTGGTGGCGGCGATCACGATCACGCCGGAGTTGGTCTCGAAGCCGTCCATCTCGACCAGCAGCTGATTCAACGTCTGCTCGCGCTCGTCGTTGCCGCCGCCCAGGCCCGCGCCGCGCTGGCGCCCCACGGCGTCGATCTCGTCGATGAACACGATGCAGGGCGAATGCTTCTTCGCCTGCTCGAACATGTCGCGCACGCGCGCGGCGCCCACGCCGACGAACATCTCGACGAAGTCGGAGCCGGAGATCGAGAAGAAGGGCACCTTTGCCTCGCCCGCGATCGCCTTCGCGAGCAGCGTCTTGCCCGTTCCGGGATTGCCCACCATCAGCACGCCGCGCGGGATGCGCCCGCCCAGCTTCTGGAACTTCGACGGGTCGCGGAGAAACTCGACCAGCTCCGCGACCTCTTCCTTGGCTTCCTCGCAGCCCGCGACGTCCGCGAACGTGATGGTGTTGTTCGACTCGTCGAGCATACGGGCGCGGCTCTTGCCGAACGAGAACGCCCCGCCCCGCCCGCCGCCCTGCATCTGGCGCATGAAGAAGATCCACACCCCGATCAGGAGCAGCATCGGGAACCACGACACGAAGATGTTCATGAGGAGCGACGGCTCCTCCTCGGGCTTCGCTTCGATGATCACCCCGTTCTTGAGGAGATCGCTCACCAGCCACGGATCGGACGGTGAATAGGTGGTGAAGCGCTCGCCGCTCCTCTTCACGCCTTTCAGAACGCGGCCTTCGATGGTCACCTTGGCGACGTTCCCCTGCTTCACCTCCTCGATGAACTGGGAATACTCCATCGCCTTCTGGCCGGCCTGGCGGGTGCTGAACTGGTTGAATACGGTCATCAGCACCAGCGCGATCACCAGCCAGATCGCCACGTTCTTGATCAGATTGTTCAAGAAAACTCCTCAGTAACGCCCTGATTGCGCTCCACACCGGGCGGTCATTGAATTGTAGACTCTTTCAGTCCCTTCGCCACCAGATACACCTCGCTCGAGCGGTCGCGGGACGCCTCCGGCTTGCGCGTGGCGACGGTCCGAAAGCGATCGCGCAACCCTTTCAGGAACGTCTCGTAGCCCGCGCCTTGAAACAGCTTCACCAGCATATTTCCCTGTGGTTTCAGATGCTTCAGGGCGAAATCCCGCACCAGTTCCGCGAGCGCCAGCGCGCGCGCCTGGTCGGCGGTCGCAATACCGCTTAGGTTGGGGGACATATCGGAAAGCACAAGGTCAACCTTGAGACCCGCGAGCACGCGCTCCAGTTCTGTTACCACCATTACGTCACGAAAATCCCCGCGCATGAACGTGACACCCGCCACGGGCGGCATGTCGAGCTGATCGAGGGCGATCACCCGGCCGCGCGGACCGACCTCGCCCGCCGCAACCTGGGACCATCCGCCCGGGGCGGCCCCGAGGTCTATCACCGTCATCCCGGGGGCGAGCAGGCGGTCGCGCCGCGCGATTTCCTCGAGCTTGAACGCAGCACGCGAGCGCCTGCCTTCGGCGCGTGCGCGCTTCACGAACCGGTCGGAAACGTGCTCCTGCATCCAGTCTTTGCCGCGAACCCTGCCCATGAGCTCGAGTTTTGAGTGTTGAGTTTTAAGTTTTGAGTTTCGAATATTGAGTTAATGTTGAGTAATGGAAAGTGCGAAAATCAGCAATAACTCAACACTAAGCACTCAAAACTCATCACTGTGAAAACCCTCACTCCCGCCGAATGCCGCGCCCTGCGCGCGCGGGCGCACGCCCTTCACCCGATCGTGATGATAGGCAGCGCCGGCCTGACCGACGCGGTGCTGAAGGAAATCGACCTGGCGCTGAAGAGTCATGAGCTCATCAAGATCCGGATGCTCGGCGACGATCGCGATAGCCGGGGCAACGCGCTGGAACGAATCTGCGGCGCTCTCGATGCCGCCCCCGTCCAGTTGATCGGCAAGATACTCGTGGTATTTCGACCGCTGCCGCAGGAACCTGAAGCCCCGCCTCCGATCAAGGGCAAGAGGGGAAGGAAGAAAGGAGAGAGGCGTCAACGCCCGGTCAAGCGAGAGAGGAGATAGGCGATAGGAGAGGGGCGTCACGGCGCAATGGGTCTGGCTCCCCTCCCCTTTCTCTTCTCTCCCGTCGCTTTTCAGATGTAATCCAGTTCCTAGATATATTTGACGTCCAGAATCTCGTACTCCCGCACCCCGCCCGGCGCCCTGACCTCTGCGGTATCGCCGGCGATCTTGCCGATCAGCGCGCGCGCGGTGGGCGAGCTGATCGATATCTTGCCCTGCTTGATGTCCGCCTCGTCGTCGCCCACGATCTGGTAGGTGACTTTTTCGCCGCTCGCCGCGTCCTCGAGGTCCACGGTGGCGCCGAATACGCAGCGGCCGTCCGCGTCGAGCAGCTTCGTGTCGATGATCTGCGCGTTGGAGAGCTTGCCCTCGAGGTCGGCGATGCGTCCCTCGACGAAGCTCTGGCGCTCCTTGGCCGCATGATACTCGGCGTTCTCCGCCAGATCGCCGTGAGCGCGCGCTTCGGAAATCGCTGTGACAATAGCCGGGCGCTGTACGGTCTTCAGCTCGTGCAGCTCGGTGCGCAGCTTCTCGGCGCCGCCCACGGTCAACGGGACTTTGCTCACGCTCACGCCTTCACTCCTTCACGAAACTCTACGGCAACGGGAAGCTGCTCGTGCAGTGTCTGAATGACGTAGGGCCGCAGCTCCCGAACGTGCTCCATGCCCATGCTCGCCGCGCGCGCGCCCGACAGCGTCGTGTACAGCGGGACGCGCTCCTGCAGCGCGGCCCGGCGGATCGCGTACGAATCGCGAACCGCCGTGCGCTTCTCTTCCACGGTGTTGACGATGAGGGCGATCTCGCCGTTCTTGATCATGTCCACTATGTGCGGGCGCCCTTCCTGCACCTTGTTGACAGCCGCCACGACGAGCCCCGCCGCCGAGATCGCCGCCGCGGTGCCGCGCGTGGCCACCAGGGCGTATCCCGCGCCAGCGAGCTTGCGGGCGATCTCGATTGTCTTCGGCTTGTCCTCGTCGCGCACGCTGAGGAACACCTTGCCCGTGTCCGGCAGCGGCTCGCCGGAGGCGAGCTGGGATTTCACGAACGCTTCGGCGAAGGTCGCGCCGACGCCCATCACTTCGCCGGTCGACTTCATCTCGGGCCCGAGTATGGTATCGGCGCCGGGGAACTTGATGAACGGAAATACCGCTTCCTTTACCGAGAAATAGCCGGGGACTACGGGGCCGTGCACGCCCTGCGAGGCGAGCGTCCTGCCCACCATGCAGCGCGCGGCGATCTTGGCGAGCGGCATTCCGGTCGCCTTCGACACGAACGGCACGGTGCGCGAGGCCCGCGGATTCACTTCGAGCACGTAAACCACCTCCTGCTCGTCGTGCTTCTGAATAGCGAACTGCACGTTCATCAGGCCGACGACATTCAGCGCGTGCGCCATCGCGACGGTCTGCCGCTTCAACTCGCTCTGCAGCGCCGGCGACAGCGAAAACGGGGGCAGCGAGCACGCCGAATCGCCGGAATGCACCCCGGCTTCCTCGATATGCTCCATGATGCCGCCGATCACGACCGCCTTGCCGTCGCACACCGCGTCGACATCGACCTCTATCGCGTCGTTGAGGAAACGGTCGAGCAGCACGGGGCTGTCGTTGCTCACCTTGACCGCTTCGCGCATGTAGCGCTCGAGGTCGCTCTGCCGATAGACGATTTCCATCGCGCGCCCGCCGAGCACGTACGACGGCCTCACCACCAGCGGATAGCCGATCTCCTCGGCAACCGCCAGCGCCTCCAGGGGGCTTCGCGCCGTGCGATTGGGCGGCTGCTTGAGCTTCAGCCGGGTAAGCAGCTTCTGAAAGCGCTCACGGTCCTCCGCAACGTCGATCGAATCGGGCGTGGTGCCAATGATGGGCACACCGTTCGCCTCGAGGTCGCGCGCGAGCTTGAGCGGCGTCTGCCCTCCGAATTGCACGATCACGCCGAGCGGCCTCTCGATATGCACGATCTCGAGCACGTCTTCCAGCGTCAGCGGCTCGAAATACAGCCGGTCGGACGTATCGTAATCGGTCGACACCGTCTCCGGGTTGCAGTTGACCATGATCGTTTCGTAGCCGTCTTCGCGCAGGGCAAGGGCCGCGTGCACGCAGCAGTAGTCGAACTCTATGCCCTGGCCGATGCGATTGGGTCCGCCGCCGAGAACCATTATCTTCTTTCGTGCAGTGGGCCGGGCCTCGCACTCTTCCTCGTAGGTCGAATACAGGTACGCCGTGGACGTGGCGAACTCGGCTGCGCAGGTATCCACCCGCTTGTAGACCGGGCGCACGTCGAGCTCGTGGCGCCGCGCCCGCACCTCCTTCTCGGATGTATTGAAGAGGTGCGCGAGCCGGCGGTCCGAAAACCCCTTGCGCTTCAATTCCCGCAACGTCCCGGCATCGACCTCAGCGAGCGTGCGGTCATCCAGCTCCATCTCGAGGTCGACGATTTCCTTGATCTGGGCCAGGAACCACGGATCGATGCGGGTGAGCTCGTGCACCTCCTCCAGGCTGAATCCGTTCTCGAACGCGTCGCCCACGTACCAGATGCGCTCGGGGCCGGGATCGCCCAGCTCGGTCTCTATCGTCTCACGGTCCCGTGTGCGCTGGTTCAAGCCGTCCACGCCGACCTCCAGCCCGCGCAGCGCCTTCTGGAACGACTCCTGGAACGTGCGGCCGATCGCCATCACCTCGCCGACGGATTTCATCTGGGTGGTCAGCCGGTCGTCGGCCTGCGGGAACTTCTCGAATGCGAACCGCGGCACCTTGGTCACCACGTAATCTATCGTCGGCTCGAACGAAGCGGGCGTCGCGCCGCCGGTGATCTCGTTCTTCAGCTCGTCGAGCGTATAGCCGACGGCAAGCTTCGCGGCGACCCTGGCGATGGGGAATCCGGTCGCCTTGGAGGCGAGGGCCGAGGAGCGCGAGACGCGGGGATTCATCTCTATGATGAGCAGCTGCCCGTCCTTCGGGTTCAGCGCGAACTGCACGTTCGAGCCGCCGGTGTCGACGCCGATCTCCCGCAGGCAGGCGATCGAGGCGTCGCGCATGATCTGGTATTCCTTGTCGGTCAGCGTCTGCGCGGGCGCGACGGTGATCGAATCTCCCGTGTGCACGCCCATGGGATCGACGTTCTCGATCGAGCAGACGATGATGCAGTTGTCCGCCCGATCGCGCACCACCTCCATCTCGAATTCCTTCCAGCCGATCACCGACTCCTCGACCAGCACCTCCCGCGTCGGGCTCGCGTCGAGCCCGCGCTCGCAGATCGCGAGGAACTCCTCGCGGTTGTAGGCGATGCCCCCGCCTGTGCCCCCCAGCGTGAACGACGGGCGGATGATGGTCGGGAAACCCACCATGGCCTGCACCTGCAGCGCCTCCTCCAGGCTGTGCGCGAGCGCGGAGCGCGGCGAAGCGAGCCCGATCTTCTCCATCGCCTTCTTGAATTTCTCGCGGTCCTCGGCCTTGTCGATCGCCTCGCGCTTCGCGCCGATCATCTCCACGCCGTACTTCTCGAGCACGCCCTGGCGCGCCAGGTCGAGCGAGCAGTTGAGCCCCGTCTGCCCGCCCATGGTGGGCAGGATCGCGTCGGGACGCTCGGCCGCGATGATCTTCTCCACCATCTGCCAGTTGACCGGCTCGATGTAGGTCGCATCCGCCATCTCGGGATCCGTCATGATGGTCGCGGGATTGGAATTCACCAGGATGACGCGGTAGCCCTCCTCCTTCAGCGCCTTGCACGCCTGCGCTCCGGAATAGTCGAATTCGCACGCCTGGCCGATCACGATCGGACCGGCGCCGATGATCAATATCGATTTGATGTCGGTGCGCTTGGGCATCGGCGGCTTATATCGGTCGGTTCCAGTACACGTAGCCCCCCACGGCGATCGGGTAGGCCGCGAGGACTAAACCGCAAAGGGCAAGTCGGCGCACGGCGGATCGGCTCGTCAGCATCTCTAGGCTGCCTTTCCGCGGTCTTCCATCAACTTCGTGAAGCGCCCGAAGAGATGATTGACGTCGTGCGGCCCCGGGCTCGCCTCGGGATGGCCCTGCACGCAGAATGCAGGAACGTCGGTGCGGGCAAAGCCCTGCAGGCTGCCGTCGAACAGCGACACGTGGGTGACCCGCGCGTTGGAAGGCAGGGTCGCCGCGTCGACCGCGAAGCCGTGATTCTGGCTCGTGATCGAGACGTGACCGGTATCGAGATCCTGCACCGGATGGTTGGCGCCGTGATGCCCGAATTTCATCTTGACGGTCCGCGCGCCGCTCGCCAGGCCGAGAAGCTGATGGCCGAGACAGATCCCGAACGTAGGGACCTCCGCCGCGAGCAGCTTCTGGATGGAGCGTATGGCGTAGTCGCAGGGCTCGGGATCGCCCGGGCCGTTCGAAAGGAACACGCCGTCGGGCTTCAACGCCAGCACCTCTTCCGCGGGTGTCTGCGCCGGCACCACGGTCACGCTGCAGCCACGCGACGCGAGCTTGCGCAGGATGTTGCGCTTGACCCCGAAATCGTACGCGACGACGTTGAACCGCGATTCCGTTTGCGGCGCGTGGCCCTTGCCCAGGCTCCACACGCCTTCGGTCCACCGATACGGTCGATCGCAGCTGACGACCTTCGCCAGATCGAGCCCCACCATGCCGGGAAATGCGCGCGCCGCCTGCAGCGCTTCGCCCTCGTCCACCCTGCCCGCCATCAGGCAGCCGTCCTGCGCGCCCCGATCCCGCAGTATGCGGGTGAGCCTGCGCGTGTCTATGCCCGCGATTCCGGGAATGCCCTGCTGCCCGAGGTAGTCCGAAAGCGTCCAGGTCTTGCGCCAGCTCGAAGACAGCGAGGGAACGTCGCGGATGATGAGACCCGCCGCGTAGATCCTCACGGATTCCGAGTCCTCGGCATTGACGCCCGTGTTGCCGATGTGCGGATAGGTGAGCGTGACGAGCTGCCGGCAGTACGACGGATCGGTGAGGATCTCCTGATAGCCGGTAATCGAGGTATTGAAGACCACCTCCCCGACGGCCAGGCCCTCGGCGCCGACGGAGCTGCCGCGGAAGATGGTGCCATCTTTGAGCACCAGGACGGCCGGAACCCGCGACACTCTAATCCCTTGATTTTAGAAGTAGATATGCAAAGCGGGAAAGGCTGTAAGCCCCTCCCGCTGGACCCGGCGGATTATACTCTAAAGCGTAGCAACGACGAAAGGGGAGAGGAGACGGAAGAGAGGCGTCACGGCGCTAGAGCCCGGCTTTGACTCCTCTCTCCTCTCGCCTTTCTCCTCTCCTACTTGAGACCGAGCACGTCAGCCATGTCGTAGAGCCCGTTCTGCCTGCCCATGACGAAGCGCGCGGCGCGCAACGCGCCCGTCGCATAGTTGGCGCGGCTCGTGGCGCGGTGGGTGACGTCGAGCCGCTCGCCGGTGCCGATGAACATGACACTGTGGTCCCCGACCATATCCCCCCCGCGCACCGTCGTGAAGCCGATCGTGTCGTCCTTGCGTTCTCCCGTCACGCCCTCACGGCCGTAGATCGCGGATTGCCTCAGATCGCGTCCCAGGGCCTGCGCCACCACCTCCCCCATGCGGAGCGCCGTGCCCGACGGCGCATCGACCTTGTGGCGGTGGTGCGCCTCGAAGATCTCGACGTCGTAGCCTTTCCCGAGCGATCGCGCCGCGACATCGAGAAGCCGAAGCATCACGTTTACCCCGACGCTGAAGTTCGGCGCCATGGCGATGGCGACGGCGCGGGCGGCTTCTGCAATGCCCGCGCGCTCGCTATCGGAAAACCCCGTCGTCCCGATCACCATCTTCACGCCCTGCCTCCCGCAGGCCGCGACATGCGCTAGCGTGCCTTCGGGTCGCGTGAAGTCGATCAGCACGTCGCAACCGCGGATCCCGGCCGCGACGTCGTCGGTCACCTTCACGCCGCAGGGCGAACCGGCAAGCTCGCCCGCATCCCTGCCGAGGTGCGCATTGCCTTTCTGCTCGAGTGCTGCCGCGAGCTTCACGTCCCCGGCGCGCAGTACAACCTCGATCAGCGTGCGACCCATGCGCCCCGATGCCCCTGCGATCGCGATATTCATCGTCATGACTCCAATGCGAGAGGCGCCTCGAGTTCGCTAGAACCCGAGCTTGTCCAGCATCCTGCCGAAGACGCCGCGCTACTCTTTGGGCGTATCTTCCTTCGGCTTCTCCGCGGCCGGCTTCTCCGTCTGCGCGCTCGCCGCATCACTCGCCGGCGCGGCGCCGGCCGCGCCCGCTACCGCGGTATCACCGGACGCCGCGCCCGCCTTGTTCGCTTCCGGTTGCGGGGACGCAGCTTCGGGCCCGGTCTGCGCCGGGGCCGGTATCGCAGCCGGCTTGGCCGGCGTTGGCGCAGGCCTGTCGATCGTTACGCCGTCCGGCTGCGCCGCTACCACGTCGCCTTCGATGCGCGCGAGCTTGTCGTCCTTGAACACGATCACGATACGCCGCGATTCCTGCAGCGTTCCGGCCTTGGAGAAGCGGTAGACGTAGTCCCAGCGGTCCTTGTGAAACGCGTCCACCACGAGCGGCGTGCCCAGAATGAACCGCACCTGGGACGGCGTCATGCCCGGCTTCAGCTTCTCCACCATCTCCTGCGTCACGACGTTGCCCTGTTGTATGTCGATCTTGTACGGCGTCAGCGTGGGCACTGACGGCAGCGACGGCATCCGCTCGCAGCCGCCCAGCAGGAGGAGCGCGACGGTCGGGTAGCCGCAAAATCGCAACATCGTACTGCTCATCGTGTTTTCGTCGTCCGCTGCGGGAGTAAGGCCCGGAGCCCGCGGCGCGCGGTTTCCAAACTGTGGAAATGCGAATATGATAGCTGACGCTACCCCGTTCCGACAGCGGTTCTGCCCCTGTTCTGACCCCGTTTCGACCCAAATGAGACGCCGTGAGTTCACCCACTGACCTGAAAACGATAGGTCTGAAGGCCACGCTTCCGCGCCTGCGCATACTCGAGCTGTTCGAGAGGAGCAGCGTGCGGCATCTCTCCGCCGAGGAAGTCTACAAGCTCTTGTCCAAGGACGGCACCGAGACCGGGCTTGCGACGGTTTACCGCGTGCTTACCCAGTTCGAGCAGGCGGGTCTGCTCATCCGCCACCACTTCGAGACCGGCAAGGCGGTGTTCGAGCTGAACCAGGGCGGACATCACGACCACCTCGTGTGCATCCAGTGCGGGCGCGTCGAGGAGTTCTACGATTCCGAGATCGAGAAGCGCCAGGACAAGGTCGCCTCCGATCGCGGCTTCAAGGTTCACGATCATTCGCTGCATCTGTACGTAGACTGCACGAAGAAGAGCTGCCCCCACAGAGAGCGCGGGCCCGACACCTGATCGGCAGCCTAGGCAGTTCCGGTCAATCGCCCGGGACGGGCAACGCCATCTGCGTCTGCACCACCATCGCCACCATGCGGCCATCGGCGTCCGTGATCGATGTCTGCCAGACGGAAGTCGTGCGTCCGATGTGCAGCGGCACGCAAGTCCCGCGCAGGACCGGCCCCCTGGCCGCGGAAAAGAAATTCGTCTTCGACTCCAGCGTTCCACCGCCGCGAGTGCCTTCGGGGCGGTGCATCACGGAGCCGGCGGCCCCCATTGCGTCCGCCATCGCCATCAGCACCCCGCCGCCGACGCGCCCGCCGCGGTTGAAATGCTCCCGCTTCACCGGCAACTCGGCGATCACCCGCTCGGCGCTGACTTCCAGCACGCGCACGCCGAGCATCAGCGGCAAGCCGTGGTCGAATACGTTGCGCGCGTCCGCCATCGCTTTCGCCGTCGGCGCCGGTCTGGGCCGGCCCGTCTTTCCGCTCATGTTTCCGATCCTTTGCAATAAAAAAATGGTCCATAATTACTGCATGAGCGGCTCCTGTCCAGCGTTCGAGGTGCGTCCGCTGTCCGGCGCCATCGGCGCCGAGATTCACGGCGTCGACCTCGGTCGCGAACTGTCCGATGAGACGATCGCGGCGCTCCGGCGAACGTGGCTGGAGCGTGCGGTGATCTTCTTCCGCGGCCAGGACCTCACGCCCGCGCAGTTCATGGGCTTTGCGCAGCGCTTCGGACAGCCGGTCGAGTATCCGTTCATCAGGGGCCTGCCAGAGTTTCCGCAGATCACTCCCGTGGTGAAGCTCGAGCACGAGACCGTCAATTTCGGCGGCGTGTGGCACTCCGACACGACATACCTGGAGCGCCCGCCCATGGGCACCATGCTGATCGCGCGCGAGGTGCCGCCGGCCGGCGGCGACACGCTGTTCGCCAACCAGTACCTCGCGTACGAATCCCTGTCTCCACGCCTGCGCGAGATGCTCGGCACGCTCACCGCGATCTGCAGCTCGGCCAAGGCCGATGTCACCCGGTCGCGCGAAGACCGCGTGAAAACGGAGGGACGGGAAAGCGCGCGGCAGGAATACACCGCGGAGCACCCCGTGGTGCGCACGCATCCGGAGACCGGGCGCAAGGCGCTCTACGTGAACGCCGGGCACACGGTACGCTTCAAGAACATGACCGAGGCGGAAAGTACGCCGCTCCTCGAATTTCTGTACGCGCACCAGATAAGGCCCGAGCTGACCTGCCGGTTCAACTGGGCGGCCGGATCCATCGCATTCTGGGACAACCGCGCGGCGCAGCACTACCCGATCAACGACTATCACGGACACCGGCGCGTCATGCACCGCATCACGCTGGCGGGCGACCGGCCGTTCTGAAATGAAACGCAGCACCGAGAGGTTTCTGACGACCCACACCGGCAGCCTGCCCCGCCCGGAGGATCTCATCCGCATGATGTATGCGAAGGAGGAAGGCGTGCCGGTCGACCGCGCGGCGCTGGCCCGGCGGGTCCGCTCCGCGGTGGAGGAAGTCGTCCGCAAGCAGGCCGCCGCGGGCGTGGATATCGTCAACGACGGGGAGATGAGCAAGCCGAGCTACGCCACCTACGTGAAAGACCGGCTTGCCGGCTTCGGCGGCGCCGGCAATACGTTTGTCTACCAGGATCTCGCCGATTTTCCGAGCCTCGCGAAGCGCGTGTTCGGCGATCCGGGCCGCTCGCGCCGAAAAACACCCGGCTGCAACGCGCCCATCGGCGTCGGCGACGCCCAGGCCGTGCACGCGGACGTAAGCGACCTCAAGGCCGCGTTCGGCGCGGTGCGGGCGCAGGAGATGTTCATGAGCGCTGCGTCGCCGGGCGTGATCGGGCTCTTCTTCAGGAACGATCACTACGCGAGCCATGAGGCGTACCTGTACGCGATTGCGGACGCGATGCGCCACGAGTACGAGGCGATTGCGGCGGCCGGAATAATCCTGCAGATCGATTGCCCGGATCTGGCCATGGGACGCCACATCCAGTACGCGGACCTTTCGCTGGAGGATTTCCGCAAGAAGGCGCGGCTCAACGTCGAGGTCCTGAACCACGCGACCGCGAGCATCCCGCCCGACCGGATGCGCATGCACCTCTGCTGGGGCAACTACGAAGGGCCGCACCACTGCGACGTGCCGCTCGCCGATATCATCGACATCGTGTTCCTGGCGCGGCCGGCCGCGCTCGCCTTCGAGGCCGCCAACCCGCGCCACGCGCACGAGTGGGCAGTGTTCGAGAAGGTCGGGCTGCCCGAGGGCAAGACGCTGATCCCAGGCGTGCTCGAATCGAAGACGAATTTCATCGAGCATCCGGAGCTGATCGCGCAGCGCATCGGCCGTTACGCGAACCTCGTCGGGCGCGAGAACGTCATGGCAGGCAGCGACTGCGGCTACGGCACCTGGGTGGGCCAGGCCGCGGTGGACCCGGACGTGGTGTGGGCAAAGATGGCGGCGATGGCGGAGGGCGCGCGGATCGCGTCGAAGCAGTTCTGGAAGACAAACTGAACCGCCAAGACGTGAACGCCGATACACGCCGATAGTCCAGGCGGCCGGGTCAATACGATTTCGGCAGCCCCAGTACCCGCTCGGCGATGTAGCAGAGAATCAACTGCGGGCTGACTGGCGCGATGCGCGGAATGAGCGATTCGCGCAGGTAGCGCTCGACGTGGTACTCCTTCGCGTAGCCCATGCCGCCGTGGGTCATCACCGCGGTTTCGCAGGCCCTGAACCCCGCCTCTCCCGCCAGATACTTGGCCGCATTCGCCTCCGCGCCGCAGGGCTTGCCGCCGTCGTAGAGTGACGCCGCCTTGAAGGTGAGCAGGTCCGCAGCCTCGAGCTCGATCCACGCCCGTGCCAGCGGATGCTGTATCGCCTGATTCTGGCCGATCGGACGGTCGAACACGATCCGCTCCTTCGCGTATGCAGCCGCCCGCTTGAGCGCCGCGCGGCCCAGGCCGACGGCTTCGGCCGCAACGAGGATGCGCTCTGGATTCAAGCCGTGAAGTATGTACTCGAAGCCCCTGCCCTCATCTCCGATGCGGTCCGCGACCGGGACCTCCAGGCCGTCGATGAAGATCTGGTTGGAATCGACGGCGCTCCGGCCCATCTTCGGAATCTCGCGGGCTTCGACGAAGCGGCGGTCGAAGTCGGTATAGAACAGGGTGAGCCCCTGCGTGCGCCTGCCCGCTTCCTCGAACTCGGAGGTGCGCGCAAGAAGCAGCATCTTGTTGGTGACCTGCGCGGTAGAGATCCAGATCTTCCGGCCGGAAACAACGTAACGCTCTCCCCGCTTGACAGCCCGCGTTTTCAGCCGGCCCGTGTCGAGACCGGTGTCCGGTTCGGTGACGCAAAAGCACGCCTTGTCGCGGCCGGCGATGAGCGGCGGCAACCAGCGCCGTTTCTGCTCGTCGGTTCCGAAAACGACAACCGGGTTGAGACCGAATATGTTCATGTGGACGGCGGAGGCGCCCGACATGCCGGCACCGGATTCGGCGATCGCCTGCATCATGAGCGCGGCTTCGGTAATGCCCAGCCCGGCGCCGCCATGCTCCTGCGGCATCGCGACGCCCAGCCAGCCGTCGCGCGCAAGCGCCTGGTGGAAGTCCTCGGGAAAGCCGCCCTCGGCGTCCCGCGCGAGCCAGTACGCCGCGTCGAACCGCGCGCAGATCTTCTCGATCGCGGAGCGGATTGCCACTTGATCTTCGGAGAGCGAGAAATCCATGAATATCGTTCACTTGCAACCAAGCTGATCCGCCAGGTCGAGAAAGCTCTCCGCATTGATCGTGAAGGCCGCCTCCGAGGCAAGGTCGGTATTGCTGTTGCGACCGTGCTCGTGCGGCCTCTTCACGAAGGCGGTCTTCAGGCCGCACTGCGCCGCTGCGTGCAGGTCGTTCTTGTGGGCCGCGACCATCATCACCTCTTCCGGCTTGAGGCTCAGCATGTCGGCGGCGCCCAGGTACATCTCCGGGTCGGGCTTGAAGTGCTTGAAGGTATCGGAGGAAAAAATGCAGTCCCACGGCAGCCCGCCGAACTTCGCCATGTCCACGAGGAGGCCGGTGTTGCCGTTCGACAGGGTGGCGATGATGAACCTCGACTTCAAGCGCTTCAGCCCCCGCACCGAGTCCGGCCACGGCTTCAGGCGATGCCATACCAGGTTCAAGTGCGCCTTTTCCTCCTCGGTAACCGCGGTCACCCGGGATTTCGCGAGCACCTCCTCGAGTATCGTCCGGTGTATGTCGTCGATCTTGCGGAACGGCGCCTCGCCGCTTCTCACGCGGTCCATCGCCGGGCGATAGCCCGCGCGCCACGCCTTGGCGAATTTCGCCGCGTTGAGACGGAGCCCCTTCGCTTTCGCCAGCTCGCGCACCTCGCGCGCGACCGAGCCGTGCCAGTCCACCACGGTGCCGAATACGTCAAATACCAGAGCCTTGGTTTCAACGGATTGATCGCTCATCGCATATCCTTTGGTTCTCCACCACTGTAGAAGTGACGACGCTTCGCTGGTGACGACGCTCCTGCGCCGCTAGTGACGACGCTGTGCTGGTGACGACCACCTAGTCATCGCGAAGCTCGTCACCGCGAAGCTCGTCACCGTGAAACTCGTCACCGTGAAACTCGTCACCGCGAAGCTCGTCACCGCGAAGCTCGTCACCGCGAAGCTCGTCACCGCGAAGCTCGTCACCGGTCACCGCCCTTGAGCATCTCCGCCGCATGCTTGCGCGTCGTCTCCGTGATCTTCACGCCGCCCAGCATCCGCGCGATCTCCTCCACCCGCTCCTCGCGGCCCAGCACCGTGACCCGGGAAAGGACCTGGCCGTTCGCGGCGTTCTTGGCGACCTGCCACTGCTGGTCGGCCGAAGCCGCGACCTGCGGCAGGTGGGTGATGCACATCACCTGGTGCCTGCCGCCCAGCTGCTTCAGCATTCTCCCGACGATCTCCGCAACGCGCCCACCGATGCCGGAGTCCACTTCGTCGAATACGAGCGTCGGCACGTGCGCCACCTGTGTCGCCGCCGCCTGAATCGCGAGGGACAGGCGCGACAGCTCGCCGCCCGACGCCACTTTCGTCAGAGACCGCGGCTCCACGCCCTTGTGTGCAGAAACCAGGAACTCGACGCCTTCCAGTCCGGACGCGGTCACTTCGGTCGCGGGAGGCAGCGCCACCTCGAAGCGCCCTCCCGCCATTGCGAGGTCCTGCATTGCCGCCGTGACCTGCTCCGAGAGCTTCTTCGCGGCCTTCTTCCTTCCCGCCGAGAGCTTCTTCGCTTCCGAGGAGCACTCCGCGAGCGCCTGCTCCTCCAGCATGCGCAGCGCCCCGGCATCTCCACCCGATCCGAGCTCGTCCAGGCGGGCCCTGGCGGCGGCAAGCCTTTCCGGCAGCTCCTCGGGCTTCACGCGAAACTTGCGCGCGGCGCCGTGCACCGCGTCGAGCCGCCGTTCGACCTCGCGCAGCCGCTGCGGATCGAGATCGACCCGGTCAGCGTAGCGCCGCAGGCCGTGCGCCGCTTCCTGCAATTGAATGCGCGCCGGCTCGAGCACATCGAGGATGTCCTTCAACCCGGGATCGAACTCCGTCAGCCCGGTCAGCCTCGCCACGACCTGGTTCACCTGCGCGAGGCTCGCGCTCTCTCCCTCGGACAGGACCTCGCTCCCGAATTGCGCCGCTTCGAGGAGGCTCGCAGCGTGCGCGAGCCGGGCGTGCTGCTCGGTCAGCTCCTGCCACTCGCCCGCGCCGAGCTTGAGGGATTCGAGCTCCCGCACCTGCCACTCGAGCTCGGCCCGCTCCGCCGCGTAAGCCGCCGCATTCGACTCGGAATCGATACGGGACCGGCGGCGTTGCTGCCAGGCGCGGAAGGATGCCCCCACTTTCCCGGCCGCGTCCTCGAGCCCGCCATACGAGTCGAGCAGCTCGCGTTGCGCCGCGTGGCGCGCGAGCGACTGATGCTCGTGCTGGCCGTGTATATCCACGAAGAGCTCGCCCAGCTCGCGCAACTGCGCAAGCGTCGCGGGCCGGCCGTTGATATAGCCGCGTGAGCGCCCGCCGCTCTCGATCACGCGCCGCACCAGGCAGCCGCCCTCGTCGCCCGCCAGGTCGTTCTCCGCGAGCCAGCGCCGGGCCGCCGCCCGCAAGGCCGGATCGAACTCCGCGCCGATCTCGGCACGCTCGGCGCCCTGCCGCACGACGTTCGCCTCGGCCCGCGCACCGAGCACCATGGCGAGCGCGTCGACCAGTATGGACTTGCCCGCGCCGGTCTCACCCGTCAGCACCGTGAATCCCGGAGCGAACTCCAGCTCCAGGCGGTCCACGATCACGAAATCCCGGATGGTCAGGCGGAGCAACATTGGAGATCAGCGATCGGAAAGAGGACGCAAACACGAATCCGGCGGCAACTCACAAAACTCCAGTCGCTAGAGAGATCGCGAAGGTCAAGTCAGATATACACCTGAGCGTTCTGTGTAGTCACGGGTCACTGTCACGCTTCACTCTCGGTTCCAGTTGAGCTTTTCCCTCAGCATCCGGTAGTAGCTGTGCCCGGCCGGATGCAGCAGGTTCAACGGGTGCGGGTAGCGCCGCACCTGCACCATGTCGCCTTCGCGCAGGTCGAAGCTGGAGTGGCTGTCCATGTAGACGCGGGGATCGGCCGCGTGCTGGACGATGATCTCCACCTTGCTGTCGCCGCGGATGACGATCGGCCTGTTGGACAGGGTGTGCGGCGACACCGGGACCACCGCCATGACCGAGAGCGACGGATGAACGATGGGCCCGCCGGAAGACAGCGCGTAGGCCGTAGAACCGGTGGGCGTCGCGACGATCAGTCCGTCGGACCGCTGCCGGTGAATGAACTCTCCCTCGATGCGGAATTCGAGCTCGATCATGCCGCCCTTCGTGCCCTTGCTCACCACCACGTCGTTGAAGGCGAGGGCCTCGAACATCTTCTCCTTGCCGCGGTACACCCGGCTGTCGAGCAGCATGCGGTCCTCGGTCACGTACTGGCCGTCGAGCATCGCTTCTATGGTCCCGAGCATCGTGCTGGTCGAGATGTCGGTGAGGAAGCCGAGCCGGCCCTGGTTGACGCCGACCAGCGGCACGTCGTGCGGCGCCATCGCGCGCGCGATGTTGAGCATGGTCCCGTCGCCACCGATGACGATCGCGAGGTCGGCCGCCTCGCCGAGCTCGTCCAGCGGAAGCACCGGGTACCTGCCGGTATTGATCTGGGACGCCGTCAGCTCGTCGAGCATGACCTTGATCTCGCGCCCCTCGAGAAACTTGCCGAGCTCGAGCAGCGGTTTGGCGACTTCCTGGCTATGGTACTTGCCGATGAGCGCGACCGTCTTGAACGTGGGTTTCATGGCGGCATTAGAGCATAATTTAGTAGAATGTCTCCATGCCCGCCGACTACCCCACGCTCTCCGACCGCGCCCAGACGCTGCTGAAGACGCTGGTCGAGCGCTACATCGTCGAGGGCCAGCCGATGGGCTCCCGCGCGCTGTCCCGCTACTCGGGGCTCGACCTCTCGCCCGCGAGCATCCGCAACCTGATGGCCGACCTGGAGGAGATGGGCTTCATAGCGAGCCCGCATACTTCCGCCGGCCGCGTGCCCACGCCGCGCGGCTACCGCTTCTTCGTGGACACGCTGCTCACGCTGAAGCCCCTGGATCGTGAGGAAATCAGCCAGCTCGAGGACCAGCTTCGGCTCCCGAACACGCAGAAGCTCGTCGTGTCGGCCTCGCAGCTCCTGTCGGACCTGACCCATTTCGCGGGCGTGGTCATGACGCCCCGCCGCAGCGCCGGCTTCCGCCACATCGAATTCCTGAAGCTCGCGGAAAAGCGCGTGCTGCTCATCATCGTCACCCCGGAAGGCGACGTGCAGAACCGGATCCTGATCACCGAGAAGTCGTACTCGCCTTCCGAGCTGATCGAGGCGGCCAACATCCTGAACCAGCACTACACGGGGATGACCTTCGAGGAAATCCGGAAACGCATACACGAGGAGCTGAAACAGCTCACCGAGGACATGACGCGCCTCATGACGGTGGCGCTCGATGCGGGCAGCGCCGCGGTGAGCGAGCCCGCGGAGGCGGTGGTGATCTCGGGCGAAGGCAACCTCCTCGACTCGCTGGACCTGGCGTCCAACATGAGCAACCTGCGCCGGCTCTTCGAGCTGTTCGAGCGCAAGACCGGGCTCCTGCAGCTGCTGGACAACTCCAACCGCGCCGAAGGCGTGCAGATTTTCATCGGAGGGGAATCCGGCGTGGCGACGCTCGACGAGTGCAGCGTGGTCACCGCACCCTATACCGTGGAAGGCGAAGTGGTCGGCACGGTGGGCGTCATCGGGCCGACGCGCATGGCCTACGAGCGCGTGATCCCCATCGTGGACATCACCGCCCGGCTGCTCTCCAGTGCCCTCGGCAAGTGATCCGCCCTACCTCCACGGCACGCCGCCCCGCATCGGCGTGCTGCTGGTAAACCTCGGCACTCCGGAAACCGCGACTCCCCCGGCGGTACGGGCGTATCTCAAGGAGTTCCTGTCCGATCCGCGCGTGGTCGAGATTCCGCGCGCGGTGTGGCTGCCGATTCTGCATCTTTACGTGCTCAACACGCGCCCCAGGGATTCGGCGCGGCGCTACGCGCAGATCTGGATGACCGAAGGCTCGCCGCTGAGGGTCCACACCGAGCGCCAGGCGACGATGCTGCACGGCTATCTCGGGGAGCGGATCAAGCTGCCCCTGGTGGTGGGCTACGCGATGCGCTACGGCAATCCGTCCATCGCCGGGCGGTTGAGCGAGATGAAAGCGCAGCACTGCGACCGGATACTGCTGGTGCCGCTCTATCCCCAGTATTCGGCCAGCGCGACCGCGACGGCGGTCGACGCAGCGGCGGCCTGCCTCGCGGGCATGCGCAACCAGCCGGCGCTGCGGACCATCAGGAGCTTTCACGACGATCCCGGCTATATCGGGGCCCTCGCGCAGAGCGTGCGGGACTACTGGACGCGGACGAACCGGCCCGACGTGCTCGTCATGAGCTTTCACGGCGTGCCGCGGGCGACGCTGGACAAGGGAGACCCCTACCACTGCGAATGCCAGAAGACCGGACGGCTGCTCGCCGCGGCGCTTGCCTTGAAGCCCGAGCAGTACCGCCTCTCTTTTCAGTCGCGGTTCGGACGGGCGCGCTGGCTGACGCCGTACACCGCGGACGTGCTGGCGGAACTGGGAAGACAGCAGCTCGGACGCGTGGACGTCGTCTGCCCGGGTTTCGTGAGCGACTGCCTGGAGACGCTCGAGGAAATCGCCATCGAAGGAAAGAGCATCTTCCTCTCCGCGGGAGGTCGCGAGTTCCACCATATCCCCTGCCTGAACGAGCGCAACGACTGGCTGCACGCGCTGACGAACCTCGTCCTCGAAAACCTCCAGGGGTGGAAAGCGGGTGAATCGAATGCGGACCTGGAGATGACCCGCCTGCGCGCGCTCGCCATGGGCGCGAAAACCTGAAGCATGCCACTCCGGGAAGAGGCCGCGCCATGAAGATACTGGTCGTCTGGATCATCAACGCGCTGTCGCTGCTCGCGCTGCCTTACCTCTTCAGCGGCATCAGGGTGGAAGGCATCTATACCGCGTTGATCGTCGCCCTCGTGCTCGGCCTGGTGAATGCGGTCGCCCGGCCCGTTCTCGTCCTGCTCACGCTGCCGCTGACGATACTCACCCTGGGATTGTTCATCTTCGTCATCAACGGCCTCACCTTCTGGTTCGTGGCGTCGTTCGTCGACGGGTTCGTGGTGTCCGGCTTCTGGACGGCGGTGCTGGGCGCGATCGCCTACAGCGTCATCAGCTGGGCGTGCAGCGCGCTGATCCTGGGGGTGGGCAGGAAAGTCTAGGCGGATCGAGCCTCGGTTTTTTGCCTCTGCGGCGTGGCGGGCGCTGGAGCAGCCCGTCCCGCGTCCAGGGCGCCGCAAAGCGGCGCCTCGATCCGGGAGATCGAAACTCGTTTTTGTACAATTAGTTAGGATAACGACCCGGCCCTTGAAATCGACCGCGCTAGCCCAATATGCAAAAAGTTAACGGAGAGCCCTGCATGCACGATATCCCGGAGGTGGCCGCGAAGCCCGACGGACGGCCGGACAACGAACCCGAGCGCGAGTCGGCGGCAGCCGACCAGGCGGCAGCCGGTGCGGCCGGCCTCGACGAGCGACTCAGCAAGGCCGAACTGGCGGCGCGGGAACACCAGGAAGCCTGGCTGCGCGCGAAGGCGGAAGCGGACAACATCCGCAAGCGGGCGCAGGCCGAGATCGCCAACGCGCACAAGTTCGCCCTGGAGAACTTCGCCGCCGAATTGTTGCCGGTGAAGGACAGCCTGGAGGCCGCGCTCGCGGCCGAGAACGCCACCAGCGAGAGCATGAGAAGCGGCGTGCAGCTCACCTTGAAGCAGCTCGCGGCCGTTTTCGACCGCTTCAACATCACGGAGGTCAATCCGGTCGGGCAGAGGTTCGACCCGCACCGGCACCAGGCGATCAGCACCCAGGCGTCCGACGCCGAGCCGAACACCGTCCTGCAGGTGCTGCAGAAGGGCTACCTGCTGCACGAGCGGGTGGTGCGCCCCGCGCTCGTCATCGTCGCGAAGCCGGTTGAAAAGTAGGCCCGGCTCCCCCATATCGAACGTATCGTCAGTTGAACGAATATCGGCGCAAAACCAACGAGGTAGAACATGGCTAAGATCATCGGTATCGACCTGGGAACGACCAACTCGTGCGTGGCCGTGATGGAAAACGGCCAACCCAAGGTGATCGAGAACTCGGAGGGCGCGCGCACTACGCCCTCGATCGTCGCGTACATGGAAGACGGGGAGATACTCACCGGCGCGCCCGCCAAACGGCAGGCGGTCACCAATCCCAAGAACACCCTGTACGCGGTGAAGCGGCTGATCGGGCGGCGATTCAAGGATGCCGAAGTGCAGAAAGCGCTCAAGGTCTCCCCCTTCTCGATCGTCGAGGCTCCCAACAGCGACGCCTGGGTAGCGGTGCGCGGCAAGAAGATGGCGCCGCCGGAAGTCTCGGCGCAGGTGCTGATCAAGATGAAGAAGACCGCCGAGGACTATCTCGGCGAGCCGGTCACCGAAGCGGTGATCACGGTCCCCGCTTACTTCAACGATTCCCAGCGCCAGGCGACCAAGGACGCCGGCCGCATCGCGGGCCTCGACGTCAAGCGCATCATCAACGAGCCCACTGCCGCGGCGCTCGCCTTCGGGCTCGACAAGCAGGGCAAGAAAGACCGCAAGATCGCGGTCTATGACCTGGGCGGCGGTACGTTCGATGTCTCGATCATAGAGATCGCGGACGTCGACGGTGAGAAGCAGTTCGAGGTGCTCTCGACCAACGGCGACACCTTCCTGGGCGGCGAGGATTTCGACCAGCGCCTGATGGACTACCTGTGCGACGAGTTCAAGAAGGAGTCCGGCATCGATCTGCGCAAGGACATGCTCGCGCTGCAGCGGCTCAAGGACGCCGCGGAAAAAGCCAAGATCGAGCTCTCGTCCTCGCAGCAGACCGAGATCAACCTGCCGTACATCACGGCCGACCAGTCGGGCCCCAAGCACCTGGCGATCAAGGTTACGCGCGCCAAGTTCGAGAGCCTCGTCGAGGATCTGATCGAGCGGACGATCGAGCCCTGCCGCATGGCGATGAAGGACGCCGGGATCAAGGCAGGCGACATCGAGGACGTGATACTCGTCGGCGGGCAGACCCGCATGCCGAAGGTGCAGGACAAGGTGAAGGAATTCTTCGGCAAGGAGCCGCGCAAGGACGTGAACCCGGACGAAGCGGTGGCAGTAGGCGCCGCGATACAGGCGGGCGTGCTGAAGGGCGACGTCAAGGACGTGCTGCTGCTCGACGTGACCCCGCTTTCGCTCGGCATCGAGACGCTGGGCGGCGTGATGACGAAGCTGATCCAGAAGAACACGACGGTC
>Ga0111538_10000644_pt1 | contig 47376 bp, 44 predicted proteins | sample SoiMethybrSBSTD1_FD_79669 | JGI IMG/M metagenome (GOLD analysis project Ga0111538, IMG submission 79669) | Bulk soil microbial communities from a Populus tree surrounding site in Tennessee, USA - Soil MetaG P. TD hybrid SBSTD1 (version 2)... | ecosystem: Environmental > Terrestrial > Soil >...
CCGCACGCTCGGACTCAGCCGGTCAGCGTTGTACCGCCGGCTGGACCGTCACAAGATCTGACGAGCCCGATCCAAAACACGGAAGGCACGGAAACACGGAGAGCACGGATTCTTGGGGTCAAACCTGAGCGTCCGTGTATTCCGTGTTTCTCCGTGCTTTCCGTGTTGAGGATCGAACGCTAGTATCCGGCCGACGTTCCCGCCAGCTTCTTCCCCTGCGACTCCTGCACGATCCGCACGCCCGCGCTCGCGCCGACGCGTGAGGCGCCCGCGGCGACCATCGCTTTCAGCCCTTCGAGATCGCGCACGCCGCCAGCGGCCTTGACGCCCATGTCGGCGCCGACGACCCGGCGCATGAGCTCGACGTCGGCGACCGTCGCGCCGCCGGGGCCGAAGCCCGTCGAGGTCTTCACGAAGTCGGCGCCGGCGGCCTTCGCCAGCGTGCAGGCCGTGATCTTCTCCTCGTCGGTCAGGAGCGCGGCTTCGATGATCACCTTGCTCGTCGCGCCGCAGTCGCGGCACGGGCCCGTGACCGCCTCGATGTCGCGCTCGACGACGGCGAGGTGGCCGGACTTGAGTGCGCCGATGTTGATGACCATGTCCACTTCGCGCGCGCCGTCGAAGATGACGCGGCGCGTCTCGAAGTGCTTGACGTCGGCGGTCGTCGCCCCGAGCGGGAACCCGACGACCGCGCAGACGCCGACCGGCGTCCCCTTCAAGCGCGCCGCGCACAAAGCGACCCAGGCCGGGTTGACGCAGACCGTCGCGAACCGGAATTCCGCCGCCTCCTGACACAGACGCTCGATGTCCTTCTCGGTCGCGTCGGGCTTCAGCAGCGTGTGATCGATGACCGTCGCGATCGCCCCGGGCGCGCCACCGGCCGCGTACACGCCCACTCGGGACGCGCCGGCCTCGAGCACCCCCTGCAGACGTCCCGGGCAGCAGTCCTCGACGACCGAATGGCATTGGCAGCGCGAGGCGGGCCGCCGGCTGACCGCCAGCACCTCTTCAGCGACGATGGCAATGAGACGGGCGAGATCGACGGAGGTCGCATCCATCAGAACGACTCTTCCAGGCGGCGGATCTTGAGCAGCCGGCGGATGTATCTCGCTTCGCGCATCGGCGTCGAGAGCCAGGTGTCGACGATCGCCTTGGCCTCGGCCGGCTGGACGAGGCTGGCGCCGAGCGTCAACACGTTGGCGCCGTTGTGCTCGCGCGCGTAGCGCGCCAGCGTCGGCGTCGTGCACATCGCCGCCCGGATCCCGCGGATCTTGTTCGCGGCGATGGCCGACCCGAGTCCGGCGCCGTCGATCACGATGCCGGCGTCGGCCTCCCCCCGGGCGACCGCGCGGGCGACCCCGGCGGCGACGTCCGGGTAATCCACCGGGTCGCTGCCGCTGGTCCCGAGATCGTCCACGGACTTCCCCGCCTGGCGAAGGTGCGCGACCAGGGCCGCCTTGAGCGCGACGCCGCTGTGATCGGATCCGATGGCCACGCGCGTCACCGTCGCGGCCGGCGCGAGGTCGGGCGGCAGCGTCGGGTCCGTCGTGCCGGACGGCACGACCTGGACCCGCCGGGCACGCAGGGTATCCCAGGCGAGCGGCGTGACGTGACCGCCGCGCTCGAGCTCGACCGTCGAGCCGGGCTCGATCGTGCGTGCCTCGGATTCGCTGATGAGGCTGAAGCGGCGGACCGCCATGTCAGCTCGCCCCGTCCACCACCCCGATGTAGGGGAGATTGCGGAACCGCTCGTCGAAATCGAGGCCGTAGCCCACGACGAAGCGATCCTCGATGGTGAAACCGATGTACTCGACCCTCACGTCCACCTTGCGGCGCGACGGCTTGCTCAGCAGGCACGCCGTCCTGAGCGATTTCGGGTTCCTCGCCTGCAGGATCTCCTGGAGGTACGACAGCGTCAGTCCCGAATCGACGATGTCCTCGACGATGACGACGTCGCGGCCTTCGAGGCTGCGATCGAGATCCTTCAGCAGCCGCACCTCTCCCGACGTGGACGTCCGCGAGCCGTAGCTCGACACCGCAATGAAGTCGAGCGAGCTCGGTCCCTCCACCGCGCGGACGAGATCGGCGAGGAACATGAAGGCGCCTTTGAGCACGGCGACGAAGTGCACCGGCTGATCGGGGCCGAAGTCGCGGCGGATCTCGGCCGCCAGCTCGGCCACGCGCCGCTCGAGTTGCGCTTGCTGGATCAGGATCTCCATGGCGCCTACTTCCCCGCCGGCGATGCCGGTACCGCCGCGGCATCTGCCACCGCCCGCCGGACCTGCACGGCGACGGCGCGGGCGTCTCGGAGCACGTCGGCCTTGCGCAGCGACGCGACGTGGCCGTCGCGCATCAGGATGCGGCCGGCGACGATCGTCGTGCGCACGTCGTCGCCCCGGGCGACGTAAACGAGGTGCGAGATTGGATCGAAGAGCGGCGTCTGACGGGCACCGTCCACGCTGACGGTGATGATATCGGCTTGCTTGCCCTGTTCGAGGCTGCCGATCCGGTCGGCCAGGCCAAGCGCTTCGGCGCCGCGCCGGGTCGCCAGCTCGAGCGCCAGGCGGGCCGGCATCACGCGCGGATCGGAGCGCGAGACCTTGTGCAGGAACGCGGCGGTGCGCATCGCCTCGAACATGTCGAGGTCGTTGTTGCTGGCGGCCCCGTCGGTGCCGAGGCCGGCGTGGATGCCGCGCTCGATCCAGGTCGGGACGGCGGCCACGCCGCTCGCCAGCTTCATGTTGCTCTCGGGGTTGTGCGCCAGGCCGACGCCACGGCTCGAGAGCGTCGCCATGTCGGCGTCGTCGAGCCAGACCGCGTGCGCGGCGAGCGACCGGCCGCTCCAGACGCCGAGGCTGTCGAGGTACTGCGTCGGTGATTGGCGGTGGGCGTCCTGGATGATCTTCACCTCGTCACGCGTCTCGGCCAGGTGGATGAGGAGCGGCACGCCGTGCGTGTTGGCGAGGGCCCGCGCGGCCTTCAGCGTCGGTCCGTCGAGCGTGTACGGCGCGTGCGGCGCGACGGCCGGCGTAATGAGGGCGTCGTTCTTCCACCTGGAGATGAACGCGTCCGCGCGGGCGAGCGCGTCGGCGGGCGTCGCGGCATCGGCGACCGGAAACATGATGACCGACTGGCCGAGGACCGCGCGAAGGCCGGCATCGCGTGTGGCTTCGGCGATGTCGTCTTCGAAGTAGTACATGTCCGCGAAGGTCGTGGTGCCCGACTCGATCATCTCCAGTGCCGCGAGCCGCGTGCCGACGCGGACGAAGTCGGGCGAGACGGTCGCCTTCTCGGCCGGGAAGATGTACTTCTGGAGCCAGTCCATCAACGCGAGGTCGTCGGCCAGCCCGCGATAGAGGACCATCGGCGCATGCGTATGCGTGTTGATCAGGCCGGGCAGCGCGATCTGTCCCTGCAGATCGATCCGCTGGCGCGCGTCGAACTGCCCGGCCACCTCACTCGTGGGCCCCACGGCGACGATGCGGTCGCCCTTGACCGCGATGGCGCCGTCCGGAATCACGCGGCCGCTGCCGTCCATCGTGACGACGATGCCGCCCGAGAGGAGGAGATCGGCGGCGGCCGGCGCCTGACAACTGATGGACGTGCCCAAAAGCACGACCGCGACCACGAGTGCCACACCGACGCCGACGAACCGCGCGCTTCGCATCCGCCAGATTCTAGCTTACGTGTATAGTTCCAACGTGCCCGTGCATCTGGTCCAACATCCCATCGCGCAGGACGCGCTGATCGCGCTGCGTGACCGGACCACCGGCGCCAGCCGGTTCCGGCGGCTGACGCACCGGCTCAGCCTGCTTGTGGCCACGGAAGCGACGCGGAAGCTGCCGATGGCGCTCGCGCGCGTCGAGACCCCGCTCGAGCCGGCCCAGGGCGAAGCGCTCGAAGCGGACGTCACCGTCGTCCCGGTGCTGCGCGCGGGGTTGGGGATGGTGGACGCCGTCCTCGAGCTCCTGCCGCACGCGCGCGTCGGCCATATCGGCCTCCAGCGCGACGAACACACGGCCATCGCCTCGCGCTATTACGCCAAGCTCCCCGCCGATCTCTCGAACAGCGTCTCGCTCGTCGTCGATCCGATGCTCGCCACGGGCGGCAGCGCGATCGCCGCGATCGCGCTGCTGCAGAAGGCGGGCGCGCGCGACATCCGTCTGCTCTGCATCGTGGCGGCGCCCGAGGGCGTCGCGGCGGTCGAGCAGGCGTATCCGACCGTGCAGATCTTCACGCCGGTCATCGACCGCGAGCTGAACGCGCAGAAGTTCATCCTGCCCGGCCTGGGGGATTTCGGAGATCGCCTGTATGGCACGGTCTAAATTCGCAGTGGCGCCCGCCGGCGCGCGCGGCAAATGGGCCACGTCGCTCACGGGCATCGAGCCCAACCGGATCCTCGTCCGTGGCTACCGCCTCGACGACCTGATGGGGCGCGTCCACTTCGGCGAGGCCGTGTACCTCCTGCTGACCGGCGAGCTGCCGTCGCCGTCGATGGGACGGCTCATGGACGCGATGCTGGTCTCCTTCATCGATCACGGGGCGACGCCGCCCTCGACGCTCGCCGCCCGCAATACGGCCACGACCGGCGCGTCGCTCCGCGGCAGCGTCGCCGCGGGGGTGCTGGGCTTCGGCCGCCATCACGGCGGCGACGTGCTCGCCTGCCGCCAGCTCCTGGACGATGGCCTGGCGCTCGCGCGGACGGGCCGCTCGTTCGCCGCCGCCGCGGCCCAGCTCGTCGATCAGCTGGTGGCGGCCGACGAGCTGCCGCCGCCGGGGTTCGGCCACCGGTACCACACGATCGATCCGCGCGCGACGCGGCTGCTGCAGATCGCGCACGAGCTCGAAGTCGATCACGACTACACGCAGCTCATCCGGGCGCTCGAGCACGCGCTCTCCCGTCATCAGTCGCTGGCCGGGCGAACGCTGCCGATCAACATCGACGGTGCGATTGCCGCCGTCTGCGGCGACATCGGCCTGCCGCCGGAGGTCGCCGACGCGCTGCTGATCATCTCGCGCGTCCCGGGCCTGGCCGCGCACGCGCTCGAGGAACAACTCCGCGAAGCGCCGATGCGCTCGATCGACCCCGGCGCCCACGTCTACGACGGCCCCAGCGAGCGGCGGTTGCCTGACAGGAGAAAGTGATCGTCGTGCGGCTCGGGTCGCGAGCCGCGAATTGACACGTTGGCACCTATAGGAGCGGAGATTCGCTTAGATGGCCAGAAAACAGAACTACGGTTTTGACAAGCGTCGGAGGGAACAGGAGCGGAAAGCCAAAAAAGCCGCGAAGGCGACGGAGCGGCGGCAGCGCCGCGATGAGCGATCGACGCAGGTCCCTGTAGATCCTCTGGCCCCGGGCGGGGCACCGGAACCGGAGACGCCGCCCCCGCCGCCTGACGAGGGGCGTAGCTGACGCGCGCCGGCCAGTGAGGTCGGTTGGCGAGCCTAACGGCCGGCTCGTGGGCCTCGCGGTTGGGCGACGGTGACGTCAACCTTTGGAGACGCTTGTAGCTTTGCGCTCAATGCCTGTGCGATATGAAGACTGAAGTGCGGGTCGTTCCCGACCATCAGCCGGTCTCCCGTTGGAAGAATCACGGACTTGTCGTCCTGGATAACGTAGCGTCCGCTGATCTGAGGATAGCCCGCCACGTCGATCTGCAGGACTTCGTCCGGCCGAAGCACATAGACACCTCGCACTATCAACGTGTCGCCGGGACGAAGAGGCTCCCTTGGATCGAAAGCGATCTCGTCGTAGCCACTACGGGAGTTCCGGTTGCGGCGGATGATCAGGCTATGGACCGTATCCGTTGGCGATCCCTCTGCCAACGTCAGAAGTTCGAGCGCGGTCAGTCCCGGCTTCAACGGATATTCGCCGGGGTACAGGACGTCGCCAACGGCCTGAACAGTGCTTGAGGGGACGCTCGCGGGCGTGATGCTCTTGGCAGCCTGGCCCATCATCGGCTGCTGCGTCGCCGAGCCTATGACCACTATTGCAACCAGCACTACTGAATGAAGAGTTCTCCGCATGGCTACACCTCCAACGGTCCCGAGCCTTGGTTCGGGTGCCGGCATACCGTGCCCGATGCAGTGCCCGAAGCATCCGTCTTCGCATCGTCACGATGGCTCGCACTCAGCATGCCGAACCCGTGCGTTATCCCCAAACGACAATTGCCCGTCCGGTCCGTCGGGCCGCGGCTGCTGATAACTACGATCAAACCGTTTTCGCAGGTCCGTCGAGCTGGCCTACCCCTCCGCACCCCTGAGCATTCCCTGGTTGAGACACCACCGGCTCAGCGAGGTGCTTAAGCCGTGTGTTTTGATGGACTTAGGTTGGTGGGCGCTAGTGGACTCGAACCACTGACCCCCGCCGTGTGAAGGCGATGCTCTACCAGCTGAGCCAAGCGCCCAACCCGAACGAACCTATCTAGCTTATCGCAGGCCCGGCGCGGCGGCCAAGGCGGCCGTCTGTTTGTTCAGCGCCTCGATGAGGATGCCGAGCAGCTTGGCGTACTCCGCATCGGCGGTCGCGAACGCCTTGAAGTAGTCCTCCTGCGAGATCTTTTTCTGATTCCTGCGTTTGGGATCGGCGAAGTCGCCGTCGAACACGTGCCGCGTCCCGCCCGAGGTGACCGAATCGTGGGCGAGGCTCTTGCCGGGCAGGGCCATGAGGCCGTCGTGCAACGCGTCTTCGACGAACACCCGCTTGTCGGCCAGCGCCGACGAATAGAGGTTCGTGTACGCGTTCATGAATTCCTTGTGGTACAGGTAGTACTCGATGTCGCTCGGCCGCGAGTAGTTCGCGGCGACCACCAGCAGCTGCGCGTTCGGCACGAGGAGCGCGGCGAGATAACGGTCGGCCTCGCCCGGATATCGAACGGCCACGGTCTCGAGCTTCTTCGACTGAAGCAATCCGACGAGTTCCTTCGCCTTGGCGGCCGAGGCCGCGGGCGGAGGCGATTGGGCGCGAATCCCGGCGGCGCCGGCGGCGACGGCCGCCACAGCCACGGCCAGCACGAGGCGACGTGCCACGTCAGCGTGAAGCATGGCGTGTTTTATCACGCCGGGACACAGGTGAGATAGCCGTTTCCTACCCGACGAACAAGGCGTCGTCGTCTTCCCGTGCGTGGTCGTGATGGCGCCAGGCGCGAAAAGCGGTGAGCGCCGCGCGGACGGCCGACGCGACCGCGGCCCCCTGACGCACCGGCTCCAGCACGGCCTGCTGCACGATCGCGAGCGTCTCGTCCACCCGCGCCGTCGTCGACTCGAGCAGCCGATCCACCCGCTGCGCCTGCACCACCGCGATCGCCGTGACGCGCGCCGCGTCATCGGAAATGCGATGGGCCTTCTCGATGAGCGGTTTCACCTCGCGGCGAAGTTCCTCGGCCGTGGCCGCCACCTGACGCCCGACCCGGATGGCGACGACGATCATGCCGATCTGGATGGTGGCCGTCAGGACGAGCGCCACGGCGATCGCCGCGAGGTACACGGTCTGCACATCGGTCACAGGGTCTCCTTGCGCGCCTGTTCGAACGACTCGCGCCCGCGATCGATCGCCGACGCGACGTTGTCGCGCTGCCGCTGGAAGAACTCGCGCCCTTCCTTGGCCAGCGCTTCAGCTTTCTCGCGCCCTTCGCGGGCCTTCTCCGCGATGCGCCTCCGTGTCTCATCGCCCGAGGCGGGCGCGTAGAGCAAGGCCACCGCCGCCCCCGCAATGGCTCCGAGTGCAAACGCGACGAGCACTGTTCCGGACGAGCTCCCGTGGTTCGCCATGAGTCCTCCACTCCCTCTGCATTAGAAAATGCTCACACTGACCCGCAGGAATTTCCTCGGGTCCTTGCGGATGTCCGCGAGCAGGTCCCGTAATTCTGTGACAGCCCGATTCATGTTCTCATAAAGCTGCCGGTCGCGCAGGAGCAGCCCCGCCGTGCCGCGTCCCTCCTCGAGCCCCCCCATCACCTGGTCCAGCCGGCCTGACATGCTGTTGAGCCGGTCGTAGAGCTCGCGCTCCGTGAACAGCTTGCCGAGCGTGTTGTCGTTCTTGCTCAGCCGCCCGGTCGTCTGGTCGAGGTTCGAGATGGTGGTGCCGAGCGACTTGCTCATCGCCTCGTCGTTGAGAAAACGACCGAGCGCGCCCTGCCCCTCGTTGATGCGTCGGGTCATCGTCTGCAGGTTGTCGAGTGACGCTTTCATCGAGTTGTAGGCGGCGGGATCCTGGAGCAGCGAGCCCAGCGTGCCCTTGCCGCGATTCAGCCCGCGCGTGACCTCGCCAGCGCTGGCCACGAACCGCTCCATCTCGCGATAGAGCGCTTCGTCGGTCACCAGCTTGCCGAGCGTGCCCCGGCCGGCGCGCAGGTCGGCGAACAGCTGGCTGGCCTGCTCGAGGCCCTGGGACGCCTTGGCGGTGAGATCGCTCATCGTCTCGACGTGCTCGGTCCGGATGTACTCCCAGTCCCGCAACGGCGTGCCGGTCGGCGCGGCACGGATGTCGATGATCGACTCGCCCAGCAGGCTGAGCGATCCGATCGATCCGACCGAGTCGGTCGTGACGAGCTGGCGAACGTCCTTGTTGAGCTCGAGCGCGACGTCGATTCGGGCGCCGGCGAACTCGACCTCCGTCACGGTGCCGACCTCTTTGCCGCTCACGCGCACGACCGCGCCCGGCTTCAAGCCCTGGGCATCGGTGAACTGCATCTTGAGCGGGTACCGCTGCCACCAGAATCCGCCCTGCCCGCCGATCGCGACAATGAGCACGGTCACGAGCAGCAGCGACACCACCGCCACCACCCCCAACTTGAGCTCGGACCAGGCAATCGATCGTGTGCGTGGCATCTCTCTCTCCTGCGGCGCGTCGCTACGACAGAAACGCGCGGATGTACGGATCGTCGGAGGCGCGCAGCTCGTCAGCGGCTCCCTCGAACAGGACGCCCGCGTCCTTCAGCACCACGAACGCGGTTTCGGCGGCCTTTTTCGGCGACGCCTTGACGAAGTCGATCTCGTTCCCCTGCCGTGCGGCCTCGTGCGTCGCGATGTAGAACGCGTCGCGCAGCTGATGCGTGACGATGATCGACGTCACTTCCTCCAGGTCGCGCAGCTTGACGATTTCGTCGTCAATCGTGAGCGCCGTGATCGGATCGAGCCCCGTCGTCGGCTCGTCGTAGAGGATGACCCCCGGTTTCGCGCAGATCGCCCGGGCGATCGCGACGCGCCGGCGCTGACCGCCCGACAGCTCCGACGGCATCCGCTGGCCGTACTCGCCGAGCCCGACAAAGCCCAGCACTTCGGCCACGCGCGCGTCCACCTGTTCGAGCGGCTGGCGTGTTTCCTCGTAAAGCCGGTAGCCGACGTTCTCGTTGACCGTCAGCGAATCGAACAGCGCGCCTTCCTGGAAGACCATGCCGACGCCGGTCCGCACCTCCATGAGGTCGGCCTCGCGCATCTGATCGACGCGATGGCCGTTGACCGTAATCGCGCCGCCGTCGGGCTTGAGCAGTCCGAGAATCAGCCGGAGGATGGTCGACTTCCCGGCGCCGCTCGCGCCGAGGATGATCTTCATGTGGCCCGAGCGCAGCGTGAAGCTGACGTCCTGGAGGATGACCTTCTCGTCGAACGCGAGCGACACGCGGTCGAAGACCACCACCGGCGCGTCGCTGTCGTCGCGCCGCGGCGCGGACGTCGTCACGGGGAACGTCGAAGTCGACATAAGCGCATCAAGACGCGGCTCCTGTGAGGCGGGCTAAAGCCCGCCCTCCTGCCGGCCCCTCCTAGTACATCAAAGTAATCAGCAGCTTCGTGATGAGGAAGTCAAAGACCAGGACGGCGACCGAGCCGGCCACGACCGCATTGGTGGTCGCCCGCCCGACGCCCTGCGTCCCGCCCTTCGTGCGCAGGCCGACATGGCAGCCGATCGTCACCAGCACGAACCCGAGCACCACGGGCTTGATCAGGCCCATGTAGACGTCTTCCATGTAGAGCCCGGCAATGACGTTGTTCCAGTAGACGCTGCTCGCGACCTTCAACTGCAAGCTCGAAATCACGGCGCCGCCGAGCATGCCGACCGCGTCGCTGATGATGGTGAGGATGGGCACCATGACCGTGCCGGCCACGACGCGCGGCACGACGAGCTTGCGCACCGGATCGGTGCCGAGCGCGCGCAGCGCCGCGATCTGATCGGTGACGACCATGGATCCGAGCTCGGCGGCAATGCCCGATCCGACGCGGCCGGTCACCATGAGCGCCGTCAGCACGGGCCCGAGCTCCTTGACCATCGACGCGCTGACCAGCCGGCCGACGACGGGCCGCGCACCGAACTGATCGAGCGTCAGCCCGGACTGGAGCGCCAGCACCATGCCGGTGAACGTGCCGGTGAGGAGCACGACCGTCATCGACCCGACACCGATCGCGTCGAGCTGCTCGACGATGTCGCGGCCGTAGATCGGCCGCGTGACGAGGCTGCGCCCGACCTGTCCGATGAGCCGCACGTACTCCTGAATCTCGAGCAGCGCGCGCTTGAGCCACTCCGTCCCACGCCCCGCCACCTACCGCTCCCCCGCCGGCACCGGCGCGAGGTCGGGGTTGCGCAGGCGCCGCAGCCGGTCGCGGATCCCCGCCGCGCGCTCGAACTCCAGGTTCGCGGCCGCGGCCCGCATCTCCTTCTCGAGTCCCGCGATGAACGCGTCGAGCTCGGCCTGGGTGCGGAATTGTTCGCGCTCGTCGGGAACTTTCGCCACCGTCACGTAATCGCGCTCGTACACGCTCGTCAGGACGTCCTCGATGTTCTTGACGATCGACGCGGGCGTGATCCCGTGCTTCTCGTTGTAGGCCTCCTGCACGCGCCGCCGCCGTTCGGTCTCGTCAATCGCGTGCCGCATCGAATCGGTGTGCGCGTCGGCATACAGGATGGCGCGTCCGTGGACGTTGCGGGCGGCGCGGCCAATCGTCTGAATCAGGGCGCCGCCGGAGCGCAGGAACCCTTCCTTGTCGGCGTCGAGGATCGCGACAAGCGAGACTTCCGGCAGGTCGAGGCCTTCGCGCAGCAGGTTGATCCCAATCAGCACGTCGAAGACCCCCAGACGCAAATCCCTGAGGATCTGCACGCGCTCGAGCGTGTCGATATCCGAATGCAGATACCGTACCCGCACCCCCAGCTCCTGGTAGTACTGGGTCAGGTCCTCCGCCATCCGTTTGGTCAGCGTGGTCACGAGCACGCGCTCGCCGCGCGCCGCGACCTGACGGATCTCCCCGAGCAGATCGTCCACCTGGCCCGCCACCGGCCGGATGTCGATGATCGGATCGACCAGGCCCGTCGGGCGGATAATCTGCTCGACGACCACCCCGCCCGACTGCCGCAACTCGTACGGCCCCGGGGTCGCGCTCACGAAGACCACCTGACGGACGCGCCCTTCCCATTCCTGGAAGCTGAGCGGCCGGTTGTCGAGCGCGGACGGCAGCCGGAAGCCGTGCTCGACCAGCACTTCCTTCCGCGATCGATCGCCGTGATACATGCCCCGGACCTGCGGCACGGTCTGGTGGCTCTCGTCCACCAGGATCACCGCATCCTCCGGCAGGTAGTCGAGCAGCGTCGGCGGCGGCTCGCCGGGCTGTCGGCCGGACAGATGCCGCGAATAATTCTCGATGCCGTGGCAGTACCCGATCTCTTTGATCATCTCGAGATCGAACATCGTGCGCTGGTGCAGCCGCTGCGCTTCGAGCTTGCGTCCCGCGGCTTCGAGCTCGGCCAGCCGATCGGTCAGCTCGATCTTGATCGACTCGATGGCCGCCTTCGTCCGCGCGCGCGGCGCGACGAAGTGCGACTTCGGATAGATCGTGACGCGGTCGTAGCGGCGCACCTCGCGTGCGGTCAGCGGATCGAATGCGACCAGTTCGTCCACCTCGTTGCCGAACAGCCCGATCCGCAGCCCGATGTCCTCGTACGACGGGTAGACCTCGACGATGTCGCCGCGCACGCGGAACGTGCCGCGCTTGAACTCGTGATCGTTGCGCTCGTACTGAATCTCGACGAGCTTCCGCAGGATCTCGTCGCGATCGAGCTCCTGCCCTTTGGTGAGCGCCAGCACCAGGCTGTAATACGCCTCGGGCGATCCCAGGCCGTAGATGCACGACACGCTGGCGACGATGAGCACGTCGCGGCGCTCGAAGAGCGAGCGGGTGGCCGAGAGCCGCAGGCGGTCGATCTCGTCGTTGATGATCGCTTCCTTCTCGATGTACGAGTCGGTCGCCGGCATGTACGCTTCCGGCTGGTAGTAATCGTAGTAGCTCACGAAGAACTCGACGGCGTTCTTCGGGAAGAACCGCCGGAACTCCTGGTAGAGCTGGGCCGCCAGCGTCTTGTTGTGGACCATGACGAGCGCCGACCGGTTCACGGCCATCAGCGCCTGCGCCATCGTGAACGTCTTGCCCGACCCGGTGACGCCGAGCAGCACCTGGGCCTTGTCGCCGCGGCGCAGTCCCTCGACGATCTGGGCGATCGCTTGCGGCTGGTCGCCGCGAAGGTCGAAATCGGACTCGAGCTGAAAGCGATCAGAGAGGGGCATCGGGGACGGGTCTCAGACGGTGGAAAACTCCAGGGACATCGCCAAACACCCAGTGTAAGGCCCGGTCCCTGGAGTTTTCCACAGCCTGAGACCCGTCCCCTTCTTCTATCCCCTGGGCATCAGATAGCCGGTCCGCGTGCGCACCTTTGCGGATTTGTGGGCCGGGGCCTTCAGCTTCACTTCGACCTTGCGGAACTTGCCGTCGCGGGCGGTCGCGGGGGGGACGTAGCCCAGGGTGTAGCGCGAGGCCAGCTCGTCGAGGATCCTCGCGTAGAACGCATGAATCTCGCGGGCCGACGTCGGGAAGAAGGCATCGCCGCCGGTCTCGCGCGCGATCTGCGTGACCCGCATCTGCTGCGGCATCCGCGAGCTCGACAACTGGTGTTCCATGTAGCCGATCGCGTAGACCATCACGTTGCCCAGCCGCAGCAGCTCCTCGAGCTTCCCGTACGTGATGCGGCTCGAACTGTCGCCCCCGTCCGTGTAGAGCAGGACGACGTGCTGCCCCTCCCGGCTGAGCGCGGCTTCGAGGTAGACGCCGAGCGCGTCGTAGAGGGCCGTCATGCCCCCGGCTTTCCGGTCGCGGATCCGCTGGAACAGCATCGGGTAGCTGTCCGGTGAAAACCGGCCGACACGCACGTTGGAGTCGAAGTCCAGAAACGTCACGTCCACGGCTTCGTCGAGCGCTTCGACGAACGTGATGGCGGCGCTGGCCGCCTCGCGGAGATCGCGGTCCATGCTCTCGCTCTGGTCGAGCAGGAGCCCCAGGTGCAGCGGCAACGCCTCGCCAGGCGCGCCCTCGGCGAAGTACGCGACCTTCTGCGGCTTGCCTTCCTCGAGGACCTCGAAGTCTTCCGCCTTCAGGCCGCGCACGAGCTGGCCGTCACGGGCGGTGACGACGACCGGGAGGCGCACCAGATCGACGCCCCCGCGGAACTGCTGCGCGCTCGGCGCCGCCGGGGCGATGAGCGCCAACCCCGCCAGAGCCGCGACGACCGAGACCGGACGTGCGGGCATGTACAGGTCATTTAATCCGATCTGCTCGGCGCCCTCCAGCCTTTCTCCGTGCCTCCGGCCTGTCTCCGTGCCCTCCGCATTTCCCGTATAATTGCCGGGTTGTGCGCGCGCTGGCCGTCTGTCAGGACGAGCTGGTCATTCGGACCCTTCACCGCGTTCTCTCGGGTGCCTTCGACATCGAGTTCCTCGTCGAAAGTCGCCCGCTCGCTCGCCGTCTCGTTGATGACGGCGTGCCGGCGACGGTCGCCGACCCCAAGCGAGTCGATTCCTACCTGCGCGCCGACCTCACTCCCAACACCTGCGTCATCGTCGAGGACACCGGGAAGCGCGGGCTGAAGCGCGTCGTGACCGCGATCCGGGATGCCGGTGGGAGCCTGCTCTACGTGCTCCACGTCAACGGCATGCCGAACCGGCGCGGCCAGGACGAGCTCCGGGCGGTGGTGCCGGAGATTTCGCACCTCAACCTCGCGGAGCTGCTCGCGCCCACGCTCCTCACGGAATTGGGCCGATCGCTGACCCGGGCGCGCGTCCAGCAGTACCAGCGCTACTTCGAGGATGCCGACCGGGTCCTGATCCTGCTGCACAACGAGCCGGATCCGGATGCGCTGGCGGCGGGGCTGGCGCTCCGCAACGTGCTCCGGCGCACCCGTACGACCGCGATCATCGGCGCCATGCAGGGCATCACCCGGCCGGAAAACCTCCGGATGGCGGATCTCCTCGACATCCAGGTCGAAACCATCGCGCCGGACGAATTCGCCGGCTTCGATCGGATCGCGACCGTGGACGTCCAGCCACACTACTTCGGGGGGCTCCTGCCCCGCGTGGACCTCGTCGTGGATCACCACCCCGAGCAGCCGGGCTACACGGCGGTCTTCAAGGACATCCGCTCCGACTACGGCTCGACCTGCACAATCCTGACCGAGCACCTGCGGGCGATCGACGTGAACATCTCCGAGCGCACGGCCACGGCGATGCTGTACGCGATCAAGTCCGACACGCTCTTCTTCGCCCGGCAGACGAACCGCGTGGACCTCGAGGCGTTTACGTTCTTGTACCCGCTCGCGGACCCGGCGCTCATCCGCAAAATGGAAGGCGCGGAAATCACGCTCGAGCGGCTCGAGCACGTGACGCGCGCGCTCGCGACCAGCCGGTTCCGCAACCAGGTGTTCTCGGCGTTCATCGGGCAGACGACGCGCGAGGACTTCGTGCCCTATACCGCCGACTTCCTGCTCCAGCTCGAGGACGTGAAATGGACGATCGTCTCGGGGATCGTCGGCAGCCAGCTGATCATCAGCGTCCGTAATCTCGGCTACTCGCGCAACGCCGGGGAGTTCGTCAAGGCGTCGTTCGGCGACATCGGATCGGCCGGCGGCCACCGCGCGATGGCCAAGGCGGTCATCCCGATTGAACAGTTCCGCGCGAAATTCGGCGATCTCTCCGGCGTCGGCATCGCGGGCCGGATCGGCGAGCTGGCGGAAGAATTCCTCAGCGAACCGGCCTCAGACAAGAAGCTGCACGTCAAGACTGCAGACTGAACAGCAAGTACCATCGATCGAAGTACCATCGATCAAAGTGTGAAGAGCGTGAAGTGGGTGCGAGTGCAGGTTCCTCGTTTCGATCGATGGTAATTGGTACTTTGTAATTGCACGGATCAAGCGAGAGCCTGGTCGAGATCGGCTATCAAGTCCTCGACGTCCTCGAGCCCGACTGACAGACGGATCATGCTGCGAGTCACGCCGGCGGCGGCGAGCTGCTCGTCGTTGAGGCCGTACTGCGACGTGAGCACCGGAAGGCTGCAGATGCTCTCGGTCCCGCCGAGGCTGGCCGCGCGCTTGATGATCTGAAAGCGATCGTAGACCTGGCAGGCGCGGGCATAGCCGCCGCCGACGTCGAAACAGACCATGCCGCCGAAGCCGCGCATCTGCGACCGGGCGATCTCGTGGTCCGGATGCGACGGCAGGCCCGGGTAGTAGACCCGGCTGATTCGGCCGTCGGCCTCGAGCCAGGCCGCGAGCCGCATCGCGTTCTCGTTGTGACGCGCGATGCGCACGGCGAGCGTCTTCATCCCGCGCGCGAGCGCGTAGGCTGATGCGGGTTCGAGGATGCCGCCGAACAGCTTCCGCGCCGCCTGCAGGTTGTCGATGATGGCGGCCGATCCGACGAGGGCGCCCGCGGTGACGTCGCTGTGCCCGTTCAGGTATTTCGTCGCGGAGTGCATCACCAGATCGATGCCGAGCGCGATCGGCTGCTGGTTGATGGGGCTGGCAAAGGTGTTGTCGATGGCGGAGGTGACGCCCCGCTCGCGGCACGCCGCCGCGACCCGGCGCACATCCACGCAGCGCAACGTCGGGTTGATTGGAGACTCGAACCACACGACCCGCGTGCGCGGGCCGATCAGCCGTTCGGGCGCGCTCCACTCCGCGATGGCGGGAAAGCGCGCCGAGACGCCGAAGCGATCGAGAAAGTCCTTGATGACGTGCAGCGTGCCGCCGTAGATCGCGGCACTGCACACCACTTCGTCGCCCGGCCGCAACAGGCCAAACAGCGCCGTCGTCGTCGCAGCCATGCCCGACGACGTGACGAGCGCCGCGTCCGCCCCTTCGAGCACCGCGAGCTTCTCCTCGGCGGTCTGCACGGTCGGGTTCGCATAGCGCGTGTACAGGTACTGGTCCGACCCACCCGTCTGATAGGCCTCGAGCTCGGCCGCGCTGCCGAAGACGAACGTGCTCGTCGCATAGATCGGCGTGGTCAGCGGCGCGGCGCCGGGCCGCGCGCCTTCGCCGCGGTGCAGGACCTCGGTCTCGACGCGCCGCGGCCGGGACGCCGGTGCGCCCGCGTCAGTGCTTGACGGCTTCGACCCGCTCGCCGCTGGCGACGATGGGTTCGATGAAGCATTCGTAGGCATCTTCGTGTCCTTGGTCGATGAGCTCGGCAATCGTGCGCCGGCGATCGGAGGCGTCGTCGTAGACGCCGCCGAAGTCGAACGGGCCAATCGGATTGTGGTGCGGCCGGATGACGAACACGCCGGAGAAACGTGCCGCGGCCGACGCGCAGGCGTCCTGCAGCGTCGAGGTCTCGATCGATCGCACGAGCTCTCCCATCCGCCCGCGCAGGTCGGCCGCACGGGTCCGCATGCCGTGCGGCAGCGCCGGCGGCGGCGCGGGGCTGACGACAATGATCTGCTCGACGCCGATCCCGGCGACCTCGTCGATCAGACGGCTGATGAGCTCAGGGCGATCGCATACCGTGTGGCGCTCGCCGCGCCAGTAGCTGTCGGCCGGGAATTCGACCGGCTCGGGAGCGGTGGCGACCGGCAGCCGCAGCGCGCCCTGCAGGAAATCCACGAGCAGGCCGCGCTGCGGACCGGTAAAGTCGACGACTTCGGCCTCACGCGGCCCGCCGGTGGGGCGCCGCGCCTCGAACAGCTCGCGCGCGTGCGCTCCGAGCAGGGCGCCGACCAGGTCGCGTCGCGCATCGAGATCGTGGACGGCCACGAGCACTTCGCGGAACCCCGGCTGCCCGAGATTGTCGGTGAGCAGATCGACGTAGCGGCGGCCGATTTCATCCGCGCGCGGCCGCGGTTCGTTCGAGGCGCCGCGTACGAGCTTCCACAACGCGTCGACCAGCGTCGCGCCAGGCTCGGCCGCGGACAGCGGCGACCCGACCAGCACCCACCAGAACGCCCCGCGCCAGCGCCGCCGGCCCCCGGCCTGCCGCGACGCGCGGACGGCGGCGACGACGAGCACGCCGATCACGACCAGCACGGCCAGGACGACCGCGCGCGGAATGATCGTCGGCAGCACCGGCGGGTTGAACAAAAGCTCGACCAGCCGGCGGTAGGCATCGATCAGCGTTTCGGAGAGGGTCGGCAGGTTGACGAGCGACGCCATGACGCCGATGGCGTACGCGATCGTCGCGATCAGGAGAATCAGGAGCGGCGACAGCAGCAGGAGCGCCGCGGCCGCCAGCCCGACGCCGGCGACGCGCAGCGCCGGCCGCCAGCCGTACGCCTGGCGCAGGCGCGCATCCGTCCACGGCCCGGCCGGATCCCAGAGGCGCGCCGTGCCGTCGATGGCGGCGCAGAGCGCGGTCATCACGCCGGCGCCGTGCGCGGCGACGACATCGATCTTGATGCCGGCCTCCGACAGCGCGCGGAGCACCCCCGCCTGGTACGCACCGGCCGTCCCCGTTCCGCAGAGGAGAAGACCCGTGCGGAGCCGCGGAGAATACGAGGAGTCAGCCACGTGTCATTCTTCGTCGTGGATCGTCACAAGGCTCACGATCTCGAACCTGCGGGTGCCCGCGGGCGTTGGCGCCGTCACCTCGTCGCCTTCCTCCTTGCCGACGAACGCGCGGCCGATGGGCGACGCGACAGAGATGAGTCCGCGATCGGGATCCGAGTCCTCCGGCATCACGAGCTCGTAAATCGCTTCGCGGCCGTTCTCGCGAATCGTGATCTTGGAGCCGAAGGCGGCGCGGTCCTTCGGAATGCGCTCGAGGTTCATCAACTGGATTTCAGAGACGCGCTTCTTGAGCATCGACACGCGCGCCTCGACGAAGCGCTGGCGCTCCTTGGCGGCCGCGTACTCGGCGTTCTCGCGAAGATCGCCGAGCTCGCGCGCCCGCTGAATCTCCTTCGGCAACTCGCGCGTGAGCTCGCGCTCGAGTGTCGAGATCTCGTCTTCGAAACGCTTGATCAGGCGCTCTTTCATCGTCCGAAGTTGAGGCTAACATAGATTGAGCACACGGTGGCGCAGGTCCCGAAACTGACGAGCCGTCAGCACCCGATCGTGAAGCGATTCCGCCAACTCGCGTCGGGTCGCGACGACGACGGTCGATGGGTGCTGCTCGACGGCGAACACCTGATTGCCGATGCGCTCGCCGCCGGCGTGCGCATCGACACGCTGTTGACCGACGGCCGGCGCTCGGCCGTCGTCCGGCAGGCGCGCGACGCCGGCGCCGACGTGATACACGGCACGACGGCCGTGCTGGAGGCCGCGAGTCCCGTGCGGACGCCGAGCGGCGTCGTCGCCATCGCCGAGTGGCGGCCCGCGCCGATCGAGAGCGTCTTCACGCGAATGCCCGCGCTGGTCATCGGACTGGTCGGCGTGCAGGATCCGGGCAACGTCGGCAGCGTCATCCGCGCCACCCATGCCCTGGGCGCGACCGGGGTCCTCGCCCTGGACGGCACGGCGAACCCGACCGGCTGGAAAGCGCTGCGCGGCAGCACCGGCAGCGTCTTTCACGTGCCGCTTGGCCGCGGGTCGTTGACCGAAGCCTGTGCCGAGGCGCGCGCCGGCGGCGTGCGCGTCGCCGCGACCGTTTCCGCCGGGGGTGAGTCGATCGAGCAGGCCGACCTCGCGGGCCCGATCCTCGTGCTGCTCGGCAACGAAGGCGCCGGCCTCTCGAGCGACGCCGTCGAGCGGGCCGACGTCCGGCTGACGATTCCCATGCGACCCGACGCCAACTCGCTGAACGTCGCGATCGCCGCGGCGCTCGTACTCTTCGAAGCGCGGCGCCAGCGCCGGAGCGGCTACCGATGAGCCGCCCGCTCTTCGCCGACGACGACACGCCGCTGCCGGGCACGCCGCTCGCCGAGCGGATGCGTCCCAAGACGCTCGACGACCTGGTCGGACAGGAGCAACTGCTCGGCCCCGGCCGGCCGCTGCGGCAGGCGCTCGACGTCGGGGCGCTGCACTCGATGATCTTCTGGGGGCCGCCCGGTACCGGCAAGACGTCGCTGGCCCGGCTGCTCGCGCATCTTGTCGGCGCCGACTTCGTCGCTTTCAGCGCCGTCACGTCGGGCATCAAGGAGATTCGCGAGGTCATCGCCGCGGCCGATCGCAATCGCGGTCAGCGCGGGCGGCGGACCCTGCTGTTCATCGACGAGATTCACCGCTTCAACAAGGCCCAGCAGGATGCGTTCCTGCCGCACGTCGAGGCCGGCACGATCATTCTCGTCGGCGCCACGACCGAGAACCCGTCCTTCGAAGTCAATTCGGCGTTGCTCTCACGCAGCAAGGTCTACGTCCTGCAGCCGCTCGCGACGCCCGACCTCATTCGCATCCTGGAACGGACGCTCGCCGACCACGACCGCGGCCTCGGATCGTTTCAGGTCGTGGCCGACGAGGCGGCGCTCACGGCCATCTCGGTCTACGCCAACGGTGACGCGCGCGTCGCGCTCAATCTGCTCGAACAGGCCGTCCTGGCCTTGCGGCTCGACGATCACGGGCGCCGGATCCTCGACACGGGTACGCTGGCTGGATTGATCGAACGGCGCGCCCTGCTCTACGACAAGGGTGGCGAGGAGCACTACAACATCATCTCGGCGCTTCACAAATCCATCCGGAACAGCGACGCCGATGCCGGCATCTACTGGCTCGCGCGGATGCTGGAGGCCGGCGAGGATCCGCTCTACGTCGCGCGGCGCCTGGTCCGGTTCGCCTCGGAGGACATCGGCAACGCGGATCCGCGGGCGCTCGAGATCACGCTCGCCGCCAAGGACGCCGTGCACTTTCTCGGGATGCCCGAGGCGAACACCGCGCTGGCGCAAGCCGTGACGTACCTGGCGGCGGCCCCCAAGAGCAACGCCGTCTACCTCGCCTACGGCGCCGCCGCCCGCGACGCGACGACCGACGTCGCCTCGCCCGTCCCGCTGCACCTCCGCAACGCGCCGACGAAGCTGATGAAGGATCTCGACTACGGCCGCGACTACAAGTACGCGCACGACGACGCCGAAGGCGTGTCGGCGATGTCGTCCCTGCCGGAGCATCTCGAAGGACGCCGGTACTATCTGCCGACCGAGCGCGGGATCGAGGCGAGAATCAAGGCGGCGCTGGACCGCGCACGGGAGATCCGTCAGAAAGCCCATAACACGGAGGGCACCGAGAACACAGAGCGCACCGAGAACAAAAAGGGTTAGCCGCTTTTGTCCCGTGCCCTCCGTCGCTCAGTGCCCTCCGTGTTGAGGATCGAGCCTTGTTGTGGCCTTTAGACGCGTTCGAAGTTTCGCTCGATCTCTCGCCTGGTCAGTCGTAACACCACCGGCCGTCCGTGCGGACAGACGGACGAGTGCGCCGTCCGGCGCAACTCGTCGAGCAGGTACTGCATCTTTTCGCGCGTAAGCGGGTCGTTGGCTTTGACGGCTGCGTGACAGGCCATGGTCGCAGCGAGCCGGCGCAGCGCCTCGGTGACGCCAGCGCCGGGGCTGAGACCATCGAGGTCCGCGACCACCGCGCGCAGGGCGGCTTCGCTTCGTGTCCAGTCGAGCAGCGCCGGGACGGCGACGACGCGCAGGCTGGATCCGCCGAAATCCTCGATCTCGAACCCGAATCGGCCCAACTCGGCCGCGTGGGACAGCAGCGTCTGGTGCTCGCCCGCGCTGACCTCGAGCACGACCGGAGTCAGCAGCCGCTGCGACTCCAGCGATCGGCTGGTCAGGCGCTCCGAGATCTGTTCGAACAGGATCCGCTCGTGCGCGACGTGCTGATCGATGATCGCCAGCCCGTCGTCGTCGACGGCGATGATGAACGTGTTGCGAAACTGCCCCAGCGGCGCCATCGGCCGGATGAGCGTGGTCACGGCCTCGCGGCCGGCGGTGGTCGCCGCGCGCGGATCCGCCCAGGTGGGCGACGCGAGGGCCGTGGCGACGGCCAGATCCAGCCCGGCGCCGGGAAGGGCGCCGGCCCACGCCGCGCCGGCGTCGCCGCCGGCGGACCCGGCGGCTCTTCCGAACCCGAGTGGCAGCGCCGGTGCCCCGCCGGCGTCGAGGGTCATCCCCCCGCGCAGCACCAGCTCGGGCGCGCTGGTCGCACCGAGCGCGTCCGTCACCGCCCGGCGCAGGATTTCGTGAACCAGTCCCTGATCGAGAAAGCGAACTTCCGCCTTCGTCGGGTGCACGTTGACGTCCACGCGGTCGGGTCCGATCTCGATGAAGAGGTGCACCTCCGGGCTGCGCTCCTTGATCGTCGCGATGCTGTACGCCTGCTGGATCGCGTGGGCGATCGTGCGATCGCGGACGATGCGGCGGTTGACGAAGATGTGCTGTGGCCCCCGCGCCGGGCCCTGCTCGCCGAGGCCGGCAACGAAGCCGTGGACGGCGATGCCCGCAGCCTCCTTCGAGACCGGCACGAGATCGGGCCGATCCCCGTACAGCTGGAAGAATCGCTCGGCGATTGAGCCAGCCGGCGGCGCTTCGATCAGCACGCGCCCGGCGCTCTTCAGCTCGAAGCCGGTCTCCGGGTACCCGAGCGCCAGCTGCGTCACGATCCGGGAGATCTGGGCGGCTTCGGCGCTATCGGCTTTCAGGAACTTCCGCCGTGCCGGGAGATTGAAGAACAGGTCGGCGACCTCGACGAGCGTGCCTTCGGGCGCCCCGACCTCGCGGGTGGACACGAGCCGGCCCGCGTCGATGCGCAGCTCGGTGCCGGCGAGGGCGCCGCGCGGCCGGCTGCGAAGCCGGAACCGGGAGACCGAGGCGATCGACGGCAGCGCCTCGCCGCGAAACCCGAGCGTCTGGATCGCCGCGAGATCGGCGGCCGTCCGGATCTTGCTCGTGGCGTGGCGCTCGATGGCGAGCCCCATCTCCTCGCCCGTCATTCCCTCGCCGTCGTCTTCGACCGCGATCAGCTTCTTGCCGCCGAACTCGACCTCGATCGCGAGCCGTCGCGCACCGGCGTCGATGGCGTTCTCGACCAGTTCCTTGATGACCGACGCGGGCCGCTCGACCACCTCGCCGGCCGCGATCTGGTTCGCGAGCTCCGGTGGCAGGCGGTGAATCCGGCTCACAACCATTCCAGCCGTCGGAACATCCACAGCATGCCGGCGGAGATCAGCGTCATGATGCCGACGATCCACCAGAACTGCGCAGTCGGTCCGCCCGGAAACTCGAGCAGGGTGACGTTCATGCCGAACATGCCGGTGAGCACCGTCAACGGCATGAAGATGGTCGAAATGACCGTCAACACTTTCATGACCTGATTCAGCCGGTTCGACTGGGTCGCCAGGTGCGCGTCGATGAGCCCGGTCACGCGATCCTGCAGGAATGTCGCCTCGTCGGTGAGCCGGACCAGGTGATCGTAGACGTCACGAAACCGGTACGACATCATCTCGGAAATCTGTGGGAACTCGCGGCGCGCGAGCCGGCCGATGGCGTCGCGCTGCGGCAGCACGACACGGCGCAGGGAGGCGATGTCGCCCTTGAGCGAGAGGATGTCGCGCAACGGGTTCCGATTGGCCTCGCTGAACACCGTCTTCTCGATGCCATCGAGCCGATTCTCGAGCGCGTCCGCCTCGGGCCGGTAATTGTCCACGATCGCATCGACGATGCGGTGCAGCACGCTGACGGGCCCCTCGGCCAGCACGTTGGAGTGGCGGGCGCAGATCGACCGCTCGGCCTCGATCGACGGCGACGGCTCGTGCCGCACGGTGACGAGGTAATTCCGCCCCAGGAAGAAATCGACGTCGTGAGTGACGAACCCCTGATTCTTCTTGCCGGCGACGATGCCGTGCAGGATGAGGTAGAGCATGTCGCCGTAGGGCTCGACTTTGGGGTGGTGCACTTCCGCGAGCGCGTCTTCGACGGCGAGCTCGTGAAAGTGAAAGACGTCGGTCAGCAGCCGGCGCTCGACTTCTTCGGGCTCGTCGATGTCCACCCAGAAGATTTCACGCGCCTCCGGGAGGAGCCACGCGGGATCGACGCGATCGACCTCCGTGGTGACGCCATTGAGGTGGACAAGGACCGTGAACATGGAGGGATCATGTTAAGTCAGAAGTTTGAAGCCAGAAGTTAGAAGTACTGGGCGCTTGCTCGACCAGCGTACGGTGACTTCTAATTTCTGGCTTCTCACTTCTCACTTAACGGGCCGCGCTCCCGTCCTAGTCCAGCGCGGTGGATTTGAGGGCCGCCTGGGCCGCCGCGAGCCGCGCGACCGGCACGCGGTACGGCGAGCAGCTCACGTAGTCGAGGCCCACCTTGTCGAAGAACGTGATCGACGACGGATCGCCGCCGTGCTCGCCGCAGACGCCGACCTTGAGGTTGGGTTTGGTCGCCCGGCCCTTGCGCGTGCCCTCCTCGACGAGCTTGCCGACGCCGGTGGTGTCCAGCGAGGCGAACGGGTCCTTCTCGAGAATCCGCCGATCCTGGTACGCGCCCAGGAACTTGCCGATGTCGTCGCGCGAGAAGCCGTAGGTGAGCTGCGTCAGGTCGTTCGTGCCGAACGAGAAGAACTCGGCCTCGCGCGCAATTTCGTCGGCCGTGATCGCGCCGCGCGGCACCTCGATCATGGTGCCGACGAGGTACTTCACCTTGATGCCCTGCTCCTTCATCACGGCGTCGGCCACGCGAGTGACCACCGCCTTCTGATCGGCGAGCTCGCGCACGTCGCCGACAAGCGGGATCATGATCTCGGGGACGACCGCGCCGCCCTCCTTCGCGATCTGACAGGCGGCTTCCATGATGGCGCGCGCCTGCATCTCGGTGATCTCCGGATAGGTGATGCCGAGCCGGACGCCGCGGTGCCCCAGCATCGGGTTGAACTCGTGCAGTTGTTCGACGCGGTGCAGGAGCTTCTTCTTCTCGTCGAGATCCTTGCCCTTCTTGTCGGACGCCTCGATCTTCGCGATCTCGACCATGAGGTCTTCGCGCTTGGGGAGGAACTCGTGCAGCGGCGGATCGATCGTCCGGATCGTGACGGGCGAACCGTGCATCTCCTTGAACACACCGTAGAAGTCGCCGCGCTGGAGCGGCAGCAGTTCGGCGAGCGCCGCGCGCCGGTCCTTCTCGTTGTCGGCGAGGATCATCTTCTGGACGATCGGGATCCGGCCCTCGCCGAAGAACATGTGCTCGGTCCGGCACAGGCCGATGCCGCGGGCGCCGAAGTTGTACGCGATCTGCGCCTGGTCGGGCTGATCGGCGTTGGCGCGGATGCCGAGCCGGCGGTACTTGTCCGCCCACGACAACAGCTGGTTGAACCGGCGGTAGATGTCGGACTGATCCGGCGTCATCTCGCCGGCCACGACCTGCAGGATCTCGCTCGGCTTGCTCGCAACCTGGCCGACCTTGACCTCGCCCGTGAGCCCGTCGAACGACAGCCAGTCGCCTTCCTTGAGCGTGGCGCCGCCGACGCGCACGGTCTTGGCGCGCTCGTCGATTTCGAGCGCGCCGGCGCCCACGACCGATGGCTTGCCCATCTGCCGGCCGACGACGGCGGCATGCGACGTCATCCCGCCCGTCGCGGTCAGGATGCCCTGGGCGACGAACATGCCGTGAATGTCGTCCGGGACGGTTTCCTTCCGGACGAGCATCACTTTCTTGCCCTGCCGCGTCCACTCGACCGCGTGATCGGCGGTGAACACGACCTGGCCGGAGGCCGCGCCCGGCGACGCCGGCAGGCCCTTGGTCGCGACGGGCAGCGCCTTCCACTCCTTCGGATCGAAGATCGGCGCCAGGAGCTGCGAGAGGGCCTCGGGCTCGACCATGAGCACCGCGTCCTTCGGCGTCACGAGCTTCTCGCCCACCAGGTCGGTCGCGATCACGACCGCCGCGTAACCGGTCCGCTTCCCGTTGCGCGTCTGGAGCATATAGAGGTTCTCGTCCTGGATCGTGAACTCGAAGTCCTGGACGTCCTTGTAGTGCTTCTCGAGGCGCGTCGTGATGTCGCGCAGCTGCTTGTAGGCCGTGGGCATCACCTGCTTGAGCTCGGCGATCGGCTTCGGCGTGCGGATGCCGGCGACGACGTCCTCGCCCTGCGCGTTGATCAGGAACTCACCGTAGAACTCTTTGGCGCCGGTCGCCGGGTTGCGCGTGAAGCCCACGCCGGTGCCCGAGCGATCGCCGGTGTTGCCGAAGACCATCGCCTGCACGTTGACGGCCGTGCCGATGTGATCGGGAATCGAGTAGATGCGGCGGTATTCCTTGGCCCGCGGATTCTGCCAGGAGCGGAAGACCGCGTCGCGCGAGCCCCTGAGCTGGTCGAGCGGATCCTGGGGAAAATCCTTGTTCGTCTTTTTCTTCACGACTTTCTTGTAGCGCTCGACCACCTCGCGCAGCGCCGTCTCGTCGAGGTCGGGATCCTGCTTGACCCCTTTGGCCTTCTTGACCGCCTCGAACTCGTGCTCGAACTCCGCCTTCGGAATCTCGAGCACGACGCTGCCGAACATCTGGATGAACCGGCGATAGCTGTCGTAGGCGAAGCGACCGTTCTGCGTGCGCTTCTTGAGCCCTTCGACGGCGACGTCGTTGAGGCCGAGGTTGAGGATCGTGTCCATCATGCCCGGCATCGAGAACTTGGCGCCCGATCGGACCGAGACGAGGAGCGGCTTCTCCGCCGATCCGAGCGTGTCGCCGGTGGCCTGCTCGAGCTTGCGCAGGTTCGCGATCATCTCCTGCTCGACGGCCGGCGTCAGCTTGCCCTTGTTCTGGTAGTAAATCGTGCAGACGCCGGTGGAAATCGTGAAGCCGGGAGGCACCGGCAGGCCCGCGTTGGTCATCTCGGCAAGCCCGGCGCCCTTGCCGCCGAGCACATCGCGCATCGAGCGGTCGCCTTCGGCTTTGCCCTTGCCAAAGAAGTAGACGTGCTTCGTCGCTTTCGTACCCCTCGTCGCCTTCGTACCCCTCGTACCCTTCGTGCTCTTCGCGCTCTTCGCGCTCTTCGTGCCGCTCTTCTTCGCTGGTCTCTTCGCCATCAGTGTCAGGACTCCGGTGCAACGATTTCAGATATATCGCCCAACTGTAAAATCAACCGCTCTAATTTTTTCATCAGCCACAGCCGCGCCCGCTTCAACGGCTCGTCGTCGACCATGACGAAGACCTCGTTGAAGAAGCGCGCGACGGCCGGCTCGAACTTCGACGCCTCGAGGTACGCGTCGCGGAAATTCGTTCCGGACGCGACCGCGGCGTCGATCGCCTTGCCGCGGGCGTCCAGCTCGCCGAGCAGCGCGACCTCGGCGGGCTCCTTGAGGGCCACCCGCGGGTCCGCCGCGGTCCTGTCGAGTTCCGCGAACGTCACATCGTCCAGATCCTTCGCAATATTCCTGACCCGCTTGAACGCGACGGCGAGCTGTCGGAACGGCTCCGACTTGGCGAATTCCGGCAGCGCCTTGAGATTCTCCTCCAGGTCCGAAACGCTCACCTTGAGCCCGAGTCCCTTGTCCGCGAGCACGGCCCGAACGTTCCTCCGATCGGCGCCTCGGGCTTCGAAGAAGAATTGCAGGCGTTCGTAGACAAACTCTGTCAGCGCTGCCCACTCCTGGAATCCCGCGCCGTTGTCGTACAGGCCAAAGGCGTGCTCGAGCAAGTCACCCAGAGCAGGGCGAACACGCCTGCTGGTGAATGACTCGGCGTCCGCGAGGATTCGCAGAATGCCATGGAGAGCCCGCCGGAGGCCGAACGGATCACGCGATCCCGTGGGACGCTCACCGGCGAGGAACAGGCCCGCCACCGTATCGAGCTTGTCGGCGAGCGCCACGCAGGCCCAGGTCACGCGGGCGTTGCCGAGCGCCGCCGCCGTCGGCGCGGCCGTCGCTTCCACCGCCACCGGCAGGTAGTGGTGATAAATCGCCTTCGAGACGGTCTCCGGCTCGCCCGCCTCGCGCGCATAGATGCCGCCCATGACGCCCTGGAGCTCGGTGAACTCGCGCACCATGTCGGTCGCGAGGTCGGCCTTGGCCAGCTTCGCGGCGCGCGCGGCGTCCTCGACCTGATCGGCCGCCAGCTTGAAGACGTCGGACGCCAGCCAGCGCGCGAGCTTCTCCAGCCGCGCCACTTTGTCGCCGTACGACCCCAGCTGCTTGTGGAACAGCAGCGTGTCCAGCCGGCCGAGCCGGGCCTCGAGCCCGATGCGCCGATCGGCGTCCCAGAAGAATCGCGCGTCGCGCAAGCGGGCGGTCACCACGCGTTCGGCGTTCGTCGAGATCGCGCGATCGTTCTGCGTCTGCGTGTTGGTCACGGCCAGGAAGGCCGGCATGAGCGCGCCGTTCGACGCGACCACCGGAAAGAAATGCTGATGATGAATCAGCGTCGTCGTCAGGACTTCCGCCGGCAGCGTCAGGAACTCGGCGCTGAACGCGCCCGACACGACGGCAGGAAACTCGACGAGATCGGGCACTTCTTCGAGCAGCGCGGCGGCCAACGCGTGCTGGTGCAGCATCGCCCGCCCGCCGATGCGCCGGGCCTGCGCCTCGAGATCGCGCATGATCCGGTCGCGGCGATCGATCCGTGAGAGCATCACGAAATTCTCAGTGAGCTTCTTGCGGTACTCGTCGAAGCTCCGCACTTTGATAGCGCGGCCGGCGCGCCCGCTCGTGGCAAGGAAGCGGTGCCCGTACGTCACGGCGCCCGATGTCACGTCCTGGACGCGCGTGCTCGACGCGAGCGCCGACCGCGCGATGGTGAACGGCACGACCCGTCCGCCGTAGAGGTAGAGCAGCCAGCGGATCGGCCGGCCGAAGAGGAGCTCGCCCTTCCCGTCCTCGAGCTGCGCGTCCCAGCGCATCTGTTTGGGAAACGTGAGATCGCGGAGCACACGGCCCAGCAGCTCCGGCAGCACGTCCACCGTGGCCCGGCCGCGGATGTGGCGCTGATAGGACAGGTATTTGCCCTTCGGCGTGTCCACCTGCGTGATGGCGTCGAAGTCAGCGCCGAGCTTGCGCGCAAAGCCAAGCCCGGCGTTGGTCGGGTGGCCCTCGGCGTCGAAGGCGGCGCTCACCGGCGGTCCCAGGACGTTCTCGTCACGGTCTTCCTGCCGATCGATGAGCTCGGGCAGGCACGCCGCGAGCCGGCGCGGCGTCGAATGCGCCTCGACGTGCCCTTTCGCGGGCAGGCCTTCCTCGGTCAGGCGGGCGTCGAGCCGTGCGGCCAGTTGCGCCGTCAGCGCCGGCAGCCACGACGCCGGCATCTCTTCGACGCCAATCTCCAGCAACAGCTCACGATCCATGGCTGACCCCTTCGGCGTTCGTCGACTGCTGCCACGCCCCGGCAATCGCCACCGCCAGCTGCCGCACCCGCAGGATGTACGCCGTGCGTTCGGTCACACCGATACTGCCGCTGGCGTCAAGCACATTGAACAGATGTGAGCACTTCAGGCAGTAGTCCAGCGCGGGCAACACGAGCTTCGCCGCCAGCAAATCCCCGGCGAAGTCGTAGCACTTGTTGAACAGGTCGCGATGGAACTCCGCGAACTTCGCGCGATCGAGACCGTGGCCGAACGCGTACTTCGACTGCTCGACCTCGTCGCGGAATCGAACCTCGCGGTACGACACTCCCTGCGCCCACTGGATGTCGTAGATGTTGTCCACCCCCTGGAGGGCCATCGCGAACCGCTCGAGCCCGTACGTGAGCTCGACCGAGATCGGTGAGAGATCCTGGCCGCCCGCCTGCTGGAAGTAGGTGAACTGCGTGATCTCGAGCCCGTCGTAGAGCACCTGCCAGCCGATGCCCCACGCCCCGAGGGTGGGCGATTCCCAGTTGTCTTCCTCGAACCGCACGTCGTGGGCGCGCAGGTCGATCCCGCAGGCCTCCAGACTCTGCAGATACAAGTCCTGCACGTCGTCGGGCGCCGGCTTGAGGATCACCTGAAACTGGTGATGCTTGAACAGCCGGTGCGGGTTCTCGCCGAATCGTCCGTCCGCCGGCCGCCGCGACGGCTGCACGTATGCCACGTTCCAGGGCTGCGGGCCCAGGACGCGCAGGAATGTTTCCGGATGCATGGTGCCCGCGCCGAGCTCGATGTCGAGAGGCTGCTGGATGAGGCAGCCCTGGGTCGCCCAGTAGTCGGACAGTTTGAGAATGAGATCCTGCAGGGTCAAGACGACGGCCTCAGCTCCTTGACGACGCGCGCCGAGCGAAGCTCCTTTTCGAGGTGCATCGCAATCAGACGCTGGTGGACGTGCTCGAGCTCCCGCAATACGTCGGGCGGGCCGCCCGCTTGTGCGACGGCAGCCGGAGTCCGGCCAGCGGCGCGTTTCAAGAACCCGATGGCCTCGCCCGACAGCCGTGGGCCGCCGTGCGCGCAGGCCAGACACACGAACGAGCGGTCGGCCAGTACCAGCGCGGCACCCTCAGCGAACGCCGCCCGCCCGCAGCGCGGACAGACGTCGATCGCCGGATACACGCCTTCGAGCCGCAAGAGCCAGTACTCGAAGTACCGGGCGAGCGCGTCGATCGACCGCCCTCCGCAGAGGGCCTCGCCGGCCGCCACGCCGAGCCGGAACAGCCGGCTGTTCGGCGAGTCGTCAGGCGCCCACTCGTCCAGGAGCTCGGCAAAGTACGCCGCGTGCCCCAGAACGTGCGCGGCCTCTCCCGCCGCCCGGCCGGCCACTGCCCGGAGCGGCGAATCCAGCGGCTCGACGCGATCGAGGCGCACCAGCTCGCGACGCTCGCGCTCCACGTACGTCGCTTTCCCGTGCGTCAGCGGCTCGAGCGCGGCCCCGAACCGCCGCCGGGACACCGTCGCGTTCTTGGCCACGCCGCGCTTCTTGCCTCGGTCCTCGGTCAGGAAGACGACAATCCGATCCGCCTCGCCGTAGCGGTAGCTGCGAAGGACGAGCGCGTCTGCCGAATAGGCCCTCATTCGCTCCCGGGCCGAGCAGACGGGCTTCCGCCGCTGGCCCGTATCTTGCTAATCATATCAAGTCTGCGCCGGAACCGACTAGCCGTGATGCAAGTAGCGGACGAAGATTTTGCCGAGTCCGAGGAAGGACAAGAACCCGAAGACGTCAGTGAAGGTGGTGATGAAGACCGACGAGGCGAGCGCCGGGTCCACCTTCAGCGCGCGCAGGCCGAGCGGAATGAGCGTGCCGGCCGTCGCGGCGACGAACATGTTGATGACCATCGCGGCCATCAGGATGAGCCCCAGCGCCCAGTCCCCCCGCGTCAGGATCCAGACGCCGAACGCGCCGACCAGGCCGTTGGCCAGGCCGTTGCCGATCCCGACGAGCCCTTCTTTCAAGAGGGCCTGCCGGGCGTTGCTCCAGGTCAACTCGCCGAGCGCAATCCCGCGGACGATCACGGCCAGCGTCTGCGTGGCCGCGTTGCCGCCCATCCCGGCCACGACCGGCATGAACGTCGCGAGGGCGACGACTTCGTTGATCGTGCCCGAGAACAGCCCGACGACCGACGCCGCGATGAACGCGGTGACGAGATTGACGAGCAGCCACGGCAGGCGCCGCCGCAGTGACTCCCGCGGCGGGGTGAGGACGCCGTCGTCTTTCGACACGCCCGCGAGGCGGAAGACGTCCTCGGTCGCCTCGTCCTTGATGACGTCGATCACGTCGTCGACGGTGATGACGCCGACGAGCTTGTTCTCGACGTCCACGACTGGAATCGCGAGGAGGTTGTACGACGCGACCTGGCGCGCGACCTCCTCCTGATCGGTATCGACGCGGACGCTGTAGACCTCGGCGGTCATGATCCGCTTGAGCGGCGTGTCGGGCGGCACGAGGAGCAGGCGGCGCAGGGAAACCACGCCGACCAGGTGACGCCGATCGTCCACGACGTAGAGGTAGAACACCATCTCGACGTCGCGGGCCTGCTGGAGCGCCGTGATCGATTCGCCGGCCGTGAGGTCCTCGGCCAGAGCGAACACGTTCGGGTTCATCAGGCGGCCGGCGGTCTGCTGCTCGTACTCGAGCAACTCGGTCACCCCGCCGCCGACCTTCGGCCGGATCAACTCGAGCACGGCGGCCGACAGTTCCTCCGGCAGGTGGTCGATCAGCGCGGCAGCGTCGTCGGACGGGAGCTCCTGCAGGAGCCGCGCGATTTCCTCGGCGGACCGCAGAGCGAGAAGTTGCGCGCCTTTCTCGGGCCCGACCTCGCTCAAGGCCTCCATCGCGAGCTTGCCGTTCTTTTCGACGAGGACGCTGAAGGCGGCGTGGCGTTCCCGTTCGGACAGCTCGGAAAAGATCTGCGCGAGGTCGGCCGGATGTTGTTTCTGGAGGAGATTGAGCAGGTTTGGCGTCGCCCCCATGCGAAGCAGGCGACGTACGGACTCGAGAACGAGATCGATTCTGCGCTGTCCTGCCATCGGCATTCATTTTTGCACGAACAACGTAGTGAATGACATTAGCAAACCCGGACACAACACGGAGATCACTGAGCCAGGCTGAGGATCGCCGGATCCTGCGCTCCGCGTTTCCGTGCACTCCGTGTTTCGGATCGATAGCGCTAGCGCCTGCGGCCCAGCCCCATCTCGTCGAGCAAGCGTTCGTCGTCGCGCCAGTCTTCGCGGACCTTGACGTGCAGATCGAGGTAGACGCGCCCGTCGAGCATCTGTTCCAGATCGTGGCGGGCCTCGGTGCCGATGCGCTTGATCATGTCGCCGCCTTTGCCGACGACGATCGGCTTTTGCGACGCCTGGTCGACGAGGATCGACGCGAAGATCCGCGTCAGGCCGCCTTCCTCCGCAGGTTCTTCGAACTGGTCGATGATGACGGCGGTCGTGTACGGCAGCTCGTCACGTGTGTGGTGCAGCACTTTCTCGCGGATGAGCTCCGCGGCAAGTGCACGCTGGGTCTGGTCGGTCAGGTAGTCGTCCGGATAGAGCGGATTGCCCTCCGGGAGGGCGGCGACGACTTCCTGTTCGAGCGCGTCCACGCCGTCGCCGGTGACTGCCGACAGCGGAACGACCGCCTTGAACTCGAGCGCCCGCGCGTAGTGATCCATCACCGGCAGGAGGTGCGCCTTCTTGACCAGATCGATCTTGTTCAGCGCGAGCACGGCCGGAAGGCGGGCCCGCTTGAGGACGTCGAGCACGAACGTGTCGCCCGCGCCCGGCCGAGTCGATACGTCCACGACCAGCACGGCCACGTCCACGTCACGCAGCGAGTCGATCGCGGTGTCCACCATTCGCCGGTTCATCCGGTGCATGGGCTTGTGGATGCCGGGGGTGTCGATGAACACGATCTGGCCATCCGGGCGATTCCGGACACCGACAATGCGATGGCGGGTCGTCTGGGGCTTCTCCGAAACGATCGCGACTTTCTGTCCGACGAAGCGGTTGACGAGGGTCGACTTGCCGGCGTTCGGCCGGCCCACGAGCGAGACGAACCCGGCTTTCACCCAGCGACCTCCTGGGCCGGAGACGTCATGCGCCGAATCCTGACCTTGTGAATGCGGCGCCGTTCCGCTTCGAGAATCTCGACGTCGAGATCGTCGAACGTGAAGCGCTCCCCGGCCGCCGGGACGCGGCCGACGCGCGCCAGCACGTACCCGCCCACCGTCTCGAACTCGCCGTCCTCGATTTCGCGGCCGAGCCGTTCGCCCATCTGGCTGATCGCGACCTTCGCGCTGAACACGAACGTGTCGTCGCCTTCGCGGACGATTGGATCGGCTTCCATGTCGTACTCGTCACGAATCTCGCCGACGAGCTCCTCGACCACGTCCTCGACGGTGACGAGTCCCGCCGTGCCGCCGTACTCATCGACCACCATCGCCAGCTGGATCCGGCCCTGCCGGAACTCGCGAAGCAGATCCATCACGCGTTTCGTCTCGGGCACGAACGCGGCCGGCCGCATCAGGTCGGAGACCTTGTGCCCGCCCGCGAGCGCGTCGGGTCGCTGAATGAGGTCCTTCACCACGACCAGACCGACGATGTTGTCGAGATTGTCGGCGTAGACCGGCAGGCGGGAGTACTCCTGCTCCTGCACGAGACGACGCAGATCGTCGACCGTCGCGTCGGCGCGGATCGCCACGATATCCGGGCGCGGCGTCATGACCTCGCGCACCAGCGTCTCGCCGAACGCGACGACGGATCGGAGCAGCCGGCTCTCCTCCGCCCGCTGCTGCGGCACCGTTTGCGACGACGTCGCGAGAGCCGCCGGCTGGCCCGGAGCGCTCCCGGCCGCGGCGCGCCGCTCGACCGATGCCAGAACACCGATGATGAGCGCCGTCAGCGGGCTGATGAGATTGGCGACGGCCGTAAAGGGCGGCATCAGGAGCTCGAGCGTGCGTTCCGGCGATCGCCGGACGATCAGCGCCGGCAACAGCTGGCCCAGCCCGATGGCGAGGCCGACGCCGCTTGCGAACAGGATCATCCCCCCCGTCCATCCCTGGTCGACTTTTTGCGCGAGCAGGACGATGAAGAGGACCAGCAGCGCACCGCGCATCAGCCGCGCGGTGACGAAGAACTTCATTGGATCTTCGAGATACGTCGCCAGGGCGCCGCGATCGGTCTCGCGCTCCGCCTCGAGCCGCTGCGGCAGCCGCATGAGCAGCGTGAACGCCATCTCCACGAGCGCGAAGAACAGCAGCCCGCAGGCGGCAACAAAGAGGAAGATGCCTTCGATCATCGGTGCCGTGTCCGCCCGGGCGCGCGCGAGATGAGGCCGACAGGCAAACCGGCTCGCTTGCGGAGCCGCTCCTCCACCCTGCCCATCTCTCCCTGGTCGGTGTCGTGATCGTAGCCCAAGAGGTGCAAAAGCCCATGAAGAGCCAGCACGCGAAGTTCGGTGTCCTGGGAATGGCCAAGTCGCCTGGCCTGCCGGTGGGCGACGCCCAGGGCAATCGCGACGTCGCCGAGTCGAAAGCCAGGCGAAACGTCGCGGGCCTTTGGATCCTCCGGAAACGAGAGCACGTCCGTCGCCGCGTCCTTGCCGCGAAACTGCCGGTTGAGCCGCCGCATGGCCTGGTCGCCGATCAGGGCCACCACCATCGCGCCGCGCGCGCCCCGCGGCGCCGCAGCGGCCAGAAAGGCGGGGAGCCCGCGGGAGGGCACCGGCCGGCCCCGGCCGTCAGTCACGATGACGTCAAGCGGCCTGGCGGCCCGACGCCGGCGCGAGGCCGTCATGAGCCGGTCTTGTTGCTGGAATAGCTTTCGTACGCCTTGACGATTCGCTGCACGAGCACGTGGCGCACAACGTCGCGGTCGTCGAAGTAGACGACGGAGATTCCCTCGATGCCGCCGACGACCTTTAAAGCTTCGACCAGTCCGGACATCCGTCCGGCCGGCAAGTCGATCTGCGTGATGTCGCCGGTCACGACCGCCTTGGAGCCGAACCCGAGCCGTGTCAGGAACATCTTCATCTGCTCGGACGTCGTGTTCTGCGCTTCGTCGAGGATCACGAACGCGTCGTTCAGCGTCCGGCCGCGCATGAACGCGATCGGCGCGACCTCGATGACGCCACGCTCGAGCAGACGCTCCACGCGCTCGGAGTCCAGCATGTCGTAGAGCGCGTCGTAGAGCGGCCGCAGATACGGGTTGACCTTCTCCTGCAGATCGCCGGGCAGAAACCCGAGCTTCTCCCCCGCTTCGACCGCCGGCCGGGCCAGGATGATGCGCGTGACGCGCTTCGACAACAGGTACGCGACGGCCTGCGCCATCGCCAGGTAGGTTTTGCCGGTCCCGGCCGGTCCGACGCCGAACACGATGTCGTGCTGATCGATCGCCTCGAGATAACGGCGCTGCGTGATGCTCTTGGGAACGACCTGCCGCCGGCCGGCGGGACGCGCGGAGCCCTTAAGGAAGTACTCCTGCAACTCGACGTCGGGATTCTGGAGCAGCAACTGCGCCGCGGTCTTGACGTCGCCGCGGGCAAATCGATAGCCCTCGCGCAGCAGCCCGGCCAGTTGCTCGAAGACCCGCTCGGCGCGGCCCACCTTGTCGGGATCGCCCTCGATCACGAGGTCGTGGCCGCTGGTCTTGAGCGTGACGCCGAGCGCCGATTCCAGGCTGCGGAGGTTTTCGTCGAACGGACCGAACAGCGTCTCGATGCCCTCGTCGGGCAGAGCCATCCGGCGGATCGCAGACGCAGGCATTGACTGATCCGAAAGTAGCACGAAACCGTCCGGAGACGAAGCTACGGCGTCTCAAGCTCTCACGAGCCTTCTTTCTCAGTTGCGCGCGGGGCCCCACCCCCGCGCACGCGCCCGCGACGGCTCGCTACGCTCGCCTGCGGGCTCCACAGGCGCGCGGCCCCGCGCACCCCGCTGGCGTCGCCGTACTGCGCGCCCACGAACTTCGTCACCACGTTGTCCGAGAACACCCAACGGCCCCAGAGCTGTGGGACGCGATCGTAGAGCCCCGGAATGCGCGAGAGGCCGCCGCCCGCGACGATGACGTCGGGATCGACGACGTTGATGATCGACGCCAGCGACTTCGCGAGGCGTTGCAACCAGGCGTCGAGCGTGCCCGCGGCGAGCGCCTCGCCGCCAGTCGCACGCGCGACCACGTCTTCTCCCTTGATGGTCCCGCCCCCGCGCCGCGCGTGGTCGGCCGCGAGCCCCGGCCCCGAGATCCAGGTCTCGATGCAGCCGGACTTGCCGCAATAGCAGCGCGGCCCGGGCAGCTCATCGGCGTCGGGCCAGGGGAGCGGGTTGTGCCCCCACTCGCCCGCGATCGCATTGGCGCCGTCGATGACCTGTCCGTGCACCGCGAAGCCGCCCCCGACGCCGGTGCCGAGAATGACCGCGAACACCACGCGCGCACCGGCAGCCGCGCCGTCCACCGCCTCGGAGACGGCGAGGCAGTTGGCATCGTTCGCCAGCCGGATCGGCTGGCCGAGGCCGCGCTCCAGATCCTGGTGCAGCGCGCGGCCGATGAGCCAGGTGGAATTGGCGTTCTTGACGAGGCCGGTGGCCGGCGAAATGATGCCCGGCATGCCGATGCCGATGGACGCCGGCGCCGCCGTCGCGTGGAGCCCCTCGCGGACGAGCCCGGCGATCGCCTCGAGCGTCGCGTCGTAGTCGTCACGCGGCGTCGGCACGCGCCGTTCCCAGCGCACGTCGCCGCCCTCGCCGAGGACGACAGCCGCGATCTTCGTCCCGCCCAGATCGATGCCGAGGCGGTTCATGCGGCGGCGCGGGACCGGCGTCCCGTCCTACGAGTCACTCTTGATGCGCAGCTCACGGAGTTGGCGGGCATCGACCGGCGACGGGGCGCCGGCCATCAGATCGACCGCCTGTGCGGTCTTCGGAAACGCGATGACTTCGCGGATGGACGACGCCCCGCACAGCAGCGCGACGATGCGATCGAGCCCGAACGCGATGCCACCGTGCGGCGGCGTCCCGTACTCGAGCGCATCGAGGAAAAATCCAAAGCGCGCGCGCGCATCCTCGTCCGAGATGCCGAGCAGCCGGAACACGTGCCGTTGCACGTCGGCCCGGTGAATCCGGATGCTGCCGCCGGCGATTTCCGAGCCGTTGAGGGCGAGGTCGTAGGCGCGCGCGCGGACCCGCTCGGGCGCCGTTTCCAGCAGCGGCACGTCTTCGGGTCGCGGCGAGGTGAACGGATGGTGCATCGAGTCCCAGCGTTGCTCCTCGGGATTGAACTCGAACAGCGGGAACTCGGTCACCCAGACAAACCGGAAGTCGTCGGGCTTGAGCAGCCCCTCCGCCTTGGCGAGGTGCAGCCGCAGCCGTCCGAGCACGTCCGCCACCTGCCGCGCCGGCCCGCCCATGAACACGAGCAGATCGTCCTTCGTCCCCCCGGCCAGATCGAACGCCCGGCCGAGCCGTTCGGCGCCGAGCAGTTTCAGCGCCGAGCTCTGCAGCCCAGCGTCGCCGTGCCGCGCCCAGGCAATCCTGCCGCCGACCGTGGTCCCGAGCGCGACGAGATCGTCCAGCTGCTTGCGCGACGCGGCCCCGCGCCCCGCGACCACGAACCCGCGCAGCGCGCGCTCGCCTTCCGGTAACTCGCTCACGAACGCCGGCAGCGCGCCCTCGAACGCGGGCATCAGGTCGGCGATCGGCATGCCGGGGCGCAGATCCGGCTTGTCCGATCCGTACTTCAGCATCGCGTCGTCGTACGAGATGCGCGGAAACGGCGTCTCGACCGTGGCCCCCGCGACGCCGAACATCGCCTTGATCGCGCCCTCGACGACGCCGTAGACGAGCGCCTCGGTGGCAAACGACATCTCGACGTCGATCTGCGTGAACTCGGGCTGGCGGTCGGCACGCAGATCCTCGTCGCGGAAGCAGCGGACGATCTGCACGTAGCGATCCATGCCCGCAATCATCAGGATCTGCTTGAAGATCTGCGGCGACTGCGGCAGCGCGAAGAACTCGCCGGGGTGGACGCGGCTCGGCACCAGGTAATCGCGCGCGCCCTCGGGCGTGGAGCGCGTGAGAATCGGCGTCTCGATCTCGAGGAAGCCTTCGCGGTCGAAGTAGCGGCGCGCCTCGAGCGCCACCTGGTGGCGCAGCACGAAGTTGCGCTGGAGCTCGGGCCGGCGCAGATCCAGATAGCGGAAGCGAAGGCGCGTCTCCTCGGCGACGGCGGTGTCCTCGTTGATCGGAAACGGCGGTGTCTTCGCGTCGTTCAGGATCGCGACGCTCGTCGCCACGAGCTCGACCTCGCCGGTCGCGACCTTCGGGTTGACGGTCTCGGCCGATCGCGCCTCGACCTGCCCCTCGACCGCGACAACGAACTCGGGCCGCACTTTGCCCGCCGCCTCGGCGGCGGCGCTGCCGGCGCGAACGACGACCTGGGTCAGGCCGTAGCGGTCGCGGACGTCGAAGAACATCAGGCCGCCGAGATCGCGGACCCGGTGCACCCAGCCGAGCAGCACGGCCCGTGCGCCGACGTCGTTGTGACGCAGCGCGCCGCAGGTGTGCGTTCGATACGAGAACTCTGTCGTGGTCATAGATTCAATCGGCGGGTCTCAACCCGACCCGCCCTACGGGTGCGCCCCGTCCCTGGCCAGGAGCGCCCGCGCCGCGTCGATCGCCTCGGCTCTCGGCACGGCGCGCTGGTCCCCGGTCTGCATGTCGCGCAGCGTCACTTCCCCGCGCGCGAGCTCGTCGCCCCCGACAATCAGGGTGACGCGCGCCGCGAGCCGGTCGGCGCGCTTCAGCTGCGCGCGGACGCCGCGCGCCTCGAACTCCATCTGCGCCGGCAGGCCCGCCTGCCGCAGCTCGCGCAGGAGCCGCAGCGCCTCGGCGCGTCCGTCCTCGCCGATGGCGGCGACGAACGCGCGCGGCGTTGCCGCGATCTTCGCAGTCTCGGGGAGCGCGAGCACGAGCCGCTCGAGGCCGGCCGCAAATCCAATCCCGGTCCGATCCGGCCCGCCCAGATCCTTCACGAGGCCGTCGTATCGGCCGCCGCCGAGCAGCGCGTTCTGCGCGCCCAGCGCGTGTCCGAGGATCTCGAACGTCGTCCGCGTGTAGTAGTCCAGGCCGCGCACGAGTCGGTGCGAGATCCGCCAGGGGATGTGCCAGTCGGTGAGCTGCCGCTGCACGGCGGCGAAGTGCGTCGCACACGCCTCGCAGAGGTAGTCCACCGAGTGCGGCAGCCGATCGATGATCGGCTGATCGGCTTCGACCTTGCAGTCGTAGATCCGGAGCGGGTTCGTCTTCGCGCGCCGCTGGCAATCCTGGCAGAGCTTCGGCAGATCGTCGCCGAGCGCGGCCAGCAGCGCTTTCTGGAACGTCGGCCGGCACGCCGCGCACCCGACCGAATTGATCACGAGCTCGGCGTCGGCGATCTCGAGCGCCGCGACCAGGCTCCACGCCAGATCGATGACCTCGGCGTCGACCGCCGGGTCGCCCATGTTGAACACTTCGACGTCGAGCTGGTGGAACTGCCGGTAGCGGCCCTTCTGCGGCCGCTCGTAGCGGAACATCGGCCCCATCATGAACAGCTTCGTCGCCGGCATGAGCTGGTCGAGGCCGTGCTCGACGTAGGCGCGGACGAGGCTCGGCGTCGCCTCCGGGCGCAGCGTCACGCGTTCGCCGCCCTTGTCGGTAAAGGCGTACATCTCCTTCTGGACGATGTCGGTGGTCTCCCCCGTGCCCTTCGCGAACAACTCCTCCCGTTCGATCACCGGCGTGCGCAGCTCGACATAGCCGTAGCGCTCGCACAGGTCGCGCGCGACGCGCTCGACGTGCTGCCATTTCTGCACGTCGCCGGGCAGGATGTCGTGGGTGCCGCGAATGGCGGGGATCATCAGTAAGGCCCAAGGCCGAGGGCCCAGGGCCCAGGGCCGGAAACTACGCGTAGTCCTGCTTGTAGCGGACGTAGTTCGCCGCGTACTCGAGAATCTCTGCGACTTCTTCGTCGGTCACGGTGCGCTTCACCTTCGCCGGACTGCCCATCACCAGCGACCGCGGCGGAATCGCCATGCCCTCGGTCACGAGCGATCGTGCCGCGACGATCGAGTCGTGACCAATCGTCGCGCCGTTGAGCACCGTGGCGCCCATGCCGACGAGCACGCGGTCGCCAATCGTGCACCCGTGCACGATCGCCCCATGGCCTACCGTCACGTCGTCGCCGATGTGGGTCGGATGCGTACCGTGCATCACGTGCACGATCGTACCGTCCTGCACGTTGGTGCGCTGGCCGATCCGGATGCTGTTGACGTCGCCGCGCATCACGACGTTCATCCAGACGCTGCAGTCGGCGGCAATCCGGACATCGCCGATGATCTGGGCGCTGGCATCCACGTACGCCGTCGGGTCAACGACCGGCAGGCGGCCGCGGTGCGGGCGAAGCATTCAGGATAATTATATGGGCCCTTGGGCCTATTTCCGGACCGTCGGGTACGCGATTCCCAGCTGCTCCAGATAACTCTTGTACTTCGTCGGATCGAAGTACATCTTCTTCATTTGATCCCGGTACTTCGCCATGATGTCCCGGTTCAGCTCGATCGCCGGCGTGTCCTGCGGACGAATGAGCGCCTCGTACTTCTGATCGCGCGTCTGCACGTTGCGGAAGTAGTCCCACGCCGCGGTCACGACCTCGGGCTTCAGCACGATGTCCACGAGCGTCATCGCCTGGACCTTGGCGCCGGCGGTCACGCCCTTGTGCGCGAGCGGCGTCGCCATCGCGATGCCACTCGACCAGTTGTGCCCCGGCAGGCCGGGGATGTTCGCCGGGTAGCGCAGCGTCACGGTCGGCACGTTCCACGAGATGTCGCCGATGTCGTCCGATCCGCCGCCCGTGTTGGTCGCCTGATCGACCGGCCCGCCCAATTGGCCGACGCGCGTCGACAATCCCTGTTCACGCGTGCCGATTTCCTTCTGCACAGCGCGGGCGAACGTCTGATCCGCTTCGCTCCACTCGGGCATCCCGACCTTCTGGATGTTCTCCTGGGTGACCTGCGCGATCGCGCGATTGAAATGCTGCGGCCAGGCCGATCCCAGCACGCGGGTGGGGAGCAGCGTCGTGTCCGTCATCATGGCGGCGCCCGCGGCGATTTTGTCCGCCGTGGCCCAGATTTCCTTGATCCCCGGATAGGTGACTTGCCGGAAGTAGTACCAGACCGACGCGGTCGGCGGGACGACGTTCGGCTGATCGCCGCCGTCGGAAATCACGTAGTGCGATCGGTGCGACAGCGGCAGGTGTTCGCGCCGGTAGTTCCAGCCGACGTTCATCAGCTCGACGGCATCGAGCGCGCTGCGGCCGCGCCAGGGCGCGCCGGCCGCGTGCGCGCTCTCCCCCTTGAAGCTGTACTGCACGGAGACGAGGCCCGTGCCGCCGCCGTCGCCCCACGACACCGAGAGGTTGTTGCTCACGTGCGTGAAGAGCGCGACGTCCACGTCCTTGAAGAGCCCGGCGCGAATGAAATAGGCCTTCGTCCCGACCAGCTCTTCGGCGACCCCCGGCCAGATGCGAATCGTCCCGGGAATCTTCTCGCGCTCCATGATTTTCTTGAGCACGATGGCCGCCGTGATGTTCACGACCTGCCCCGAGTTGTGCCCCTCGCCGTGTCCAGGCGCGCCCTCGATCAGCGGATCGTGGTACGCGACGCCCGGCTTCTGCGACGATTGCGGAATGCCGTCGATGTCCGATCCGAGCGCGATCACCGGCTTGCCGCTCCCCCACGTCGCCATGAACGCGGTCGGGATGCCGGCGACGCCGGTCTCGACGGTGAACCCGTGCTTGCGCAGGAGCGTCACGAGATAATTCGAGGTCTCGGTCTCCTGAAATCCCAGCTCGCCGTAGCTGAAGATCTGGTCGACCATCTGCGCCGAGAAGTCCTTGAGCTTCTCGACCTCGGCCGCGGCCTCGGTCTTGAGCGCCGTGACCCGCGGCGTGTCGGCCGGGAGCGTCAACGGAGGCGGTGGCGGCTGGCCGCCGCCGCGGCCCTGCGCGAACAGTGCGACCCCCGCGACGAGCGACAACCCGACGCCGATTCGAAACGTTCTCATCGTCTCTCCCCCACCCGCCGGCGGTCCGCTCGACGGCCAGCCGCGGACCATGGTGCCGACATTATAGGCGGGGCGCGGCGATCCATAATTCAACGAGATGAGCGTTCACGACACGCTGGGCCGTCCGCTCCGCAGCCTCCGGCTCTCGGTCACGGACCGGTGCAATCTGCGTTGCCACTACTGCATGCCGGAGGACGAGTACCTCTGGCTGCCGCGCGAGGACGTGCTCACGTTCGAGGAAATCGGCCGGCTCGTGGATCTGTTCGCGGAGGTCGGTGTGGACCGTCTGCGCCTGACGGGCGGCGAACCGCTGCTGCGCCGCGACCTGACGACACTCGTCGCGCAGCTCGCGTCGCGCCGCTGGTTGCGTGACCTCGCGCTCACGACCAACGGCGTGCTGCTCGCCGACGCCGCGAGCGACCTCAAGCGCGCCGGCCTTCATCGCGTGACCGTCAGCCTCGACACGCTCAAGTCCGATCGATTCAAACGGCTGACGCGCTTCGACGCGCTCGGCGGCGTCCTGGCCGGCATCGAAGCCGTCCGCCGCGAGGGCTTTCGCGACCTCAAGCTCGACACGGTCGTCACCCGCGGCGACAACGACGACGAGCTGATCGATCTCGTCGAGTTCGCGCGGGCCGCGGACGCTGAAATTCGCTTCATCGAGTACATGGACGTCGGCGGTGCGACCGCCTGGCGGCCCGAGGCGGTCGTCTCCCGCCGCGAGATCGTCGAGCGTCTCTCGGACCACTACGGTCCCCTCACGTCAATCGACGAAGCGTCGTCGGCGCCGGCCGCGCGATTCCGGCTGCCGACCGGCCAGACGATCGGCGTCATCTCCTCGACGACCGAGCCGTTCTGCCGTACCTGCGACTGCGCCCGGCTCACCGCCGACGGCGTACTGCTCCTCTGCCTCTACGCGCAACACGGCACCGACATGCGGCGGCCGCTCCGCGCGGGCGCGTCACGCGAGACGATGCTGAACCTGATCCGCGCCGTCTGGGAGGGCCGCGCCGATCGCGGCGCCGAAGAGCGCCGCGCCGTGCGCGGCCGCGGCGCCTATATCCCGCTGGCGGTCCTGCGGAAGGACGCACACTTGGAAATGCACACGCGGGGCGGGTGAGACAGACGGCCAAGAACATCGATCGAAGTACAAATTACAATCGATCGAAGTACGGAAAGCGTTCTGGCCGCGTCATTCACACGGCAAGTGAAGTCCCTCCGTACTTCGATCGATGGTACTTCGATCGATGGTACTTCGATGGATGGTACTTGCGCTGTCACTTAGTAATCGAAGCCAGTATCCTGCCGAAGAATCCATCAAGGTTCCCGCCTATCCAACGCACGACGACGACCAGATCGTTTTCCCAGTCGATGTAGATGATGTTCTGGCCGTTGCCGCGGAAGGTGACGCTCGAGCGCGGCGCCGAGGGCAGCGGCAGCGGGCCGGGCGTGCCGTCGTCGCGCCAGCGCGGGGTGTTCAGGAACCAGTTCATGTAGCCGTAGACCGTGCTCTCGGCGTTGCGCGCGGTGCCGGGCTGGCGCGCCATCGACATCCACCGTTCGGAAATCAGCTGCTTGCCGGCCCACTTGCCGTTGTTGAGGAAGAGATAGCCGAAGCGCGCCATGTCCGGCGAGTTGATGAACAGGCCGCCGCCGAAGTGACCGCCGCCGGTGACCGACTTCATCTTCACGCCGTCGATCGTCACGACCGCGTTGTCGTAGGCCTCCCAGTGCCAGGAATTGGATGCGCCGATCGGATCCATGATCGACTCCTTCAGCACGTCGGGCAGCGGCTTCTTGAGGAGATACAGCGTGGCGAGCGCAAGGACGTTCACCCGTGTGTCGTTGTACTTGTAGAACGTGCCGGGCTCGTTCAAGGCGCGCTTCGACCACTCCGCGGCGGGCACGCCCTGAGGCGGACGGTCCGTCCAGTCGGCCTTGCCCCAGAGCTCGCCGTACCAGTCGCTGGTCTGCCGCAGCAGATGGTCCCACGTGATTTTGGCGTTGTGCTCGGACTTGAAGAGGTCCACGCCGGGCGGCATGTAGCCGGCCACCTTGTCGTGCACGCTCTTGATGAGGCCGCGATCGTGCGCCAGTCCGACGACGGTCGAGAGGAACGACTTGGTGACGCTGAACGTCATGTCCGCGCGGGCCGCCTCACCCCACTCGGCCGCCAGGTAACCCTTGCGAATGACGACGCCGTTCGAGCCGGTGCGCGGCTGCGTCGGCCCGATGAGCGTGTTGTACGGGGCTTCGTTCCTGAACGAGCTCGGGATGTCGACGGCAAGATCCTTCGTGTTCTGGTTCTCGTTGGCGATCGCGAAGGCGATCGCCTCGTCGAGTTTGGCCTTGTCCAGCCCAACCGCCGAGGGATCGCGTTTCTCCCACGCGCCGGCGGGCGGAAAGTAGCGCGCGAGCGCGGCCGCCTGCGGCGCCAGGGCGCGGCCAACGCCCGGCGCGACGTTCGTCGCCCACAACGGCACGGCCGCGAGCGCAGCCAGCACCACCAGCACCAGCGGAAGTCGTCGTCTCGTCATGACGTCACATTCTGCCACCGGTGCCATGGCTTGAGGACGCGATACCGTGGAATCGCGGTCGGCATCGTCCGCTCGGTCGCGATGAGCTGCCGGCGCTCGAGCCGATCGATCGCGTCCTGGATGGATCGCTTCGAGAGACCGGTTTGATCGCTCAAGGCGCGAAGACTGAGCGGCGCACTCTTCGTCCGGCCACCGTGAGTGACGCGCCAGAGGCGCAGGTACAGCACGAACGCCGACGGCTGCCGATCGTGGCCGACGAGATCGGCCATGAGGACATCGAGGACGTACGCGTCCACGGACACACGTTGCATGCGCCGACTATAGCAGCGGCTGCTATAGCCGCGCCTGCGCATCTTGAAGCGCTACGCGCTTTGTCTGCATTCTTAGTGGGCGCGGGGCCCCACCCCCGCGCCTCGGGCGCTCGGCGCTGCTCCGCAGCTCGCGCCTCGCGGCGTCGCTGGCCGGTGGCTCACGCGCAACCCGGCCCGCAGGCGAGCGTAGGCGAGCCGTCGCGGGCCCGAGCCGCGGGGGTGGGGCCCCGCGGCCCAAAGAAAGAAGGTCACATGATCAAGGCCGTGAAGTTCGTCAGTATTCCCGTCAAAAACCAGGACAAGTCGCTGAAGTTCTATACCGAGGTGCTCGGGTTCGGCATCGTGACCGACGCGCCGATGGGACCCGGCACGCAGCGTTGGATCGAGCTCAAGATCCCGGGCGCCGACACCAAGGTCGTGCTGTTCACGCCGGACGGCCACGAGGACCGGATTGGATCCTTTCAAGGCATCTCGTTTGCCGCAGACGATGTCGCGAAGACGCACGATGAGTTGAAATCGCGCGGCGCTGAGTTCGCGCAAGGCCCGACCAAACAGGACTGGGGCACGTTCGCGATTCTCAAGGACATCGACGGCAACCAGTTCGTGCTGTCGTCCAAATAGCGGAGGGCCATGCGCTCCCTCGTCCGGCTCGCGTCGTCGCTCCTCGTGCGTTTGGGTGCTGGAACGCCGTCTCAGGCAACACGATCGAGCCGCCGGAGATCGCACCGCCGGTTCGCGTCAACCTGACGGTGACGTGCGCGCCAATGCGCGGCGCTGCTCGCTCTTGCACAGAATCGCGCTAACGGAGATCGGACTGGGGAGCGAATGGCGCGGGACGTCAGGCGATGAAGAACGCGACGACGGCGGCGAGCAGGAGAATCCCGGTCGCAGCCTCGGCCGTGCTCGAAAAATCCCAATTGAAGCGATAGATCCTCAACATGATCCTGTCTCGGCTTTCTCTCTCAACGTCATCCTCGAAGGCTTAGACGACGGAAGGCGGCCAATGGTTAGAGACGGTGAGAGCCCGGCGGAAGTTCATCCGCCAACGCGCCGATCCGGCTGTTTCCGTTCGCCTTCGGACGGCGCGATCGTGAGCGAAACCGGGACGAGCTGGTCGAGAAAGAACGGATCTGGGACAGACCGTCCATTTCAAGTCGATCGATGCTAATTCGATCGAAGATAATTTCCGTTCCGTGTCTTCGTCGTCCCGCACCACATTTGCCGTGCTCGTCGGTCTCAGCTTCTGCCACCTGTTGAACGACCTGCTGCAGTCGCTCCTGCCGGCGCTCTACCCGATGCTGAAAAGCGGGTTCGGACTCGACTTCTGGCAGATCGGCCTCATCACGTTCACGAACGCGTTCACCGCGTCGCTCCTGCAGCCGGTCGTCGGCTACGTCACCGACCGGCGGCCGCAGCCGTTCTCACTGGCGGCCGGCATGAGCGTCACGCTGGTGGGCCTGCTGCTCCTGGCGTTCGCGTCACGCTTTGGACTGCTGCTCGTGGCGGCCGGGTTGATCGGCGTCGGTTCCGCGATTTTTCACCCCGAATCGTCACGGATTGCCCGGCTCGCGTCCGGCGGACGGCACGGGCTGGCGCAGTCGCTCTTTCAGACCGGCGGAAACTTCGGATCGTCGCTCGGTCCGCTGCTGGCGGCCTTCATCGTTCTGCCGCGCGGCCAGCAGAGCGTGGCGTGGTTTTCCTTCATCGCGCTCGCGGCGATCCTGATCCTCTATCGGATCGGCCTGTGGTATCGCGCCCCCGGCCGGGCCCTGCGCTCGGCCGCCGTGGCCGTGCCGCCAGCGGCGCACGCGGCCGCGACGGCGGCGCACGCGCCTGGACAGGCAGGTCTGTCCCGCGCCGCCGTCAAGCGCGCGCTCGCGCTCCTGCTCACGCTCGTCTTTTCGAAGTACGTCTACCTGACGAGCCTCACGAGCTTCTACACGTTCTTCCTGATCCACCGGTTCCAGGTGTCGGTGTCGAGCGCGCAGATCTATCTGTTCATTTTTCTCGGCGCGGTGGCGGCCGGCACGTTCATCGGCGGTCCGGTCGGCGATCGCTTCGGCCGCAAGTACGTGATCTGGGGATCGATCTTCGGCGTCCTGCCGTTCACGCTGGCGCTGCCGTACGTCTCGCTCTTCTGGACGGCGGTGTTGAGCGCGATTATCGGCGTGGTGCTGGCGTCGGCCTTCTCCGCGATTCTCGTGTTCGCGCAGGAGCTCGTGCCCGGCCGGGTCGGGCTGGTCGCGGGACTGTTCTTCGGCTTCGCGTTCGGCATCGGCGGCCTGGGCGCCGCGCTGCTCGGCCGCGTCGCCGACGCAACCGGGATCGAGTTCGTCTACCGCGTCTGCGCGTTCCTGCCGGCGATTGGCATCGTGGCGTTCTGGTTACCCGACCTCAAACAGCCAGGCACTCGGCACTAGGCACTGGACACTCGGCGACAAAAGAAAAACGGGCCGGATGAGTCTCCCCACCCGGCCCGAATGGCTCACTTCGAACTTCGAAGTTCGAACTTCTTAGTGCGTCACCGTCTCTTTGTCCGTCTTCTTGCTGCCAAGCCCCTGGATCTGCAGGCCGGTCGTGACTTCCGGCTTGGCCTCTTTCAGGACGACCTGGCGGTAGAGGTCGGCCATCTTCTGGTTTTCCTGCTGCGCCTTGCGCGCGCGCAGCTTCTCTTCGCGCGCGGTCTTGGCGATGCCGGCCTTGTCGAGGTCGGTCTGCTTGCCCCTGGCGACCGCTTCGGCGTCGAGCTTCAGCGTGTGTTCGGTCGTGTCGAGCGCGACCTTCTTGCCACCGGCGAAGATCTCGTGACGGCCGTGCTCGTCGTACCACTTGGTGAGCGTCGCCGTCATGTGCATCTTCTCGATGATGTTCCGCCAGCCGAC
>Ga0111538_10000647_pt1 | contig 47354 bp, 34 predicted proteins | sample SoiMethybrSBSTD1_FD_79669 | JGI IMG/M metagenome (GOLD analysis project Ga0111538, IMG submission 79669) | Bulk soil microbial communities from a Populus tree surrounding site in Tennessee, USA - Soil MetaG P. TD hybrid SBSTD1 (version 2)... | ecosystem: Environmental > Terrestrial > Soil >...
CGCGTCGCGGATGCGTTCGTGCGCGCCGGCGCCGGGCTGGTGAAGATCGGATTCGCGGGAATCGCGTCGCGCGCGCGCGTGGCTGCGCTGCTCGCTGCAGCGCAGGACGGTGCCTCGGCTCGCGGCGGAGTGATCGCCACAGCGTACGCGGATGCCGATCGCGTCGGCAGCCTCGACCCCTTCGGCATCGTCGATGCCGCGGCTCGTGCCGGCGCCGCGGGCGTGCTGCTCGACACAGCCGACAAGCGCGGACCGGGGCTTCGCGATCTGATCCCACCCGCGGTCCTTCGCACATGGGTCGAGACGGCGCGAGAGGCGCGCCTCACCGTGGCGCTGGCTGGCAAGCTGAGCGTGGACGATTTCGGGTACGCGAGCGATGCCGGCGCGGATGTCGTCGGCGTACGGGGCGCCGCATGTGACGCGGGACGTACGGGGCACGTCATCGCCGCGCGTGTGCGCGAGCTCAGGTCCGCGCTGGTTCGTCGGTCAACACCCGCACTTGAGCCTGACCCTGTCTCAGCGTTCGAATGAACGCGGCAACGATCTCGGGATCGAACTCGGTCCCCGCCCGATCCTCCAGATAGAGCATCGTCCGGTCCGACGGCCAGGCGTCGCGATAGGGCCGTTTGGTACTGAGCGCGTCGTACACGTCGCAGACGTGTACGAGCCGGCTGGCCATCGCGCACTCACGCGGGTAATGCATCACCGGGTAGCCGCCGCCGTTGAGCATGATGTGGTGTTCGTAGGCGACGGTCGCCGCCATGCCGAGATCTTCGTCGCTCTGCATGATGACGCGCGCGCCATCAATGGGGTGCGAGTTCATGATCACGCGCTCTTCGTCGGTGAGCTTGCCCGGCTTGGTCAGCACCTCGAGGGGAATACGGATCTTGCCGATGTCGTGCAGCAGGCCGGCGACGCCGATCGCCCTGATCTCTTTCGGCCGGCAGCCGAGTGATTCGGCGAGGCCCATCGCCAGCACGGCCACATTGAGCGAGTGCGTGGTGGTGTACTGATCGAATTCCTTCAGCTTGAGCAGCGGCAGGACCATACGGCTGTCGCCATGCATCGCCACCGACAGACTGCGCACCACCGCCTCGGCCTCGAGCAACGGGAGGACGCCGCCGGATTGCACTTCGTCGTGCAACCACTTGAACGTTTCGGCTTCTTCGCCGAGCGTGAGGCGCAGCCCTCCAGAGGGCAGCGCCGCAAACACCGCGTCGAGCGCGGGGTCGAACATCTCCTGGTCGTCCTGGAGACCGACCGCGCCGTAGCGAATCCCGAGCGATCGCATCTGACGGGCTTCCGACGTGTCCACCGTCGAAAGCATCAGATGTCCGAGCACTTCCTGCAGGAAGCTGTCGAACTCGTCGCGGGTGACCTTCCGCTCGAACTCGAGACGCTCGATACCGGCCGCGATGAGCCGCTTGCCCCAGTCCCACGACTTCAGCTCGCGCAGCCGCTCCCGGCCGAAGACGACTTCGTCCTCGAGAAACGTGAACGCCGGCGGTTCGCCGCTGGTCGTTGTGAGTCCGTCGAGCTGCTCGTACGCGCTGTCAACGGCCTTCTCGCGCGAGGGGTGCCCCTCGGGATAGAGCGTCATGACAGCGAGGGAGTGGGCGAACTCGTTGAGGAAGCGGACCGGATCGCTCATGTGGTCTGGGGAGACAGGGCGTGACGCAGTTCGGGATCCGAGGATCGAGCCGCCGCGGCGAGGGCGCGCGCGGCGCGCGGTTCCGTGGACCAGGTGGCCGACAGCGCGCGGATGGCGGCGATCAGGACTGGCGTCTTGGGCAGCAGCCGCGTTCTGCCGAGCAGCGATCGGCCGCCGACCGACAGCTGCAGGAGCGCCTCGAGCACATCCTTGCGCCGCTGGCGGGCCAGAGAGTTCACCGCCAGCACGCGGCTGTCGTCACCAAGGTCTGTGGCTACCGCGAGATCGATCACGCGTTCGATCAACGCCGGCGGACAGTCGTGAAGCGCCGTCAACCCCAGGTGCACGATGCGCGGGTCGGGATCGTTCAGCGCGGCGTCCACGCCGAGATCGCGCTCGTACGGGATCGACAGCTGCAAACGGATCGCCTCGGACCGGACACGCGTATCGGGATGATGCGTCCAGGGCACGGCGGAAAACGTCTGCGGCACGGTGCGGGACCGGCTGAGCAGCGTCAGCATGTTGCGCTGCACGTACCAGCGCTCGTCGGTGAGCCGGGCAATGATCAGCGGCGCGATATCGAGCTGCGTCCGGCCAAGGAGATCGAGCAGCCGCCGCCTGACAATCCGGCTCGGCGACGACCCCAGCGCGTCGAGCAGCGGCTCGTAGTTTTCAACCGAGAGTCGCGGCAGCAGGTGATCGAGGCCGGCGAGATCGACCCGGTCGCTGGCAAAGAGGCCCTTGAGGTTCTCGGGACTCGTGAGCCTGGCGAGGATCCGGTCCGAGGCGGTCTTCCCGCCTTCGGGCGGCGACGCGATGAACTCGAGCAGACGATTCAGCTGACCGGCATTGATCGCTGCATCGATCGCCTTGTCGGCGAGCGGTCCCGACGCTCCCGCCTCGAGGGACATTTGCACCAAACGCAAAGGCTCGGGTTCGGCAGCCGCCATGGCCCATTTCGGCCGCGACGGGTCGGCGACGCCCGCCGTCGCCAGATGTTCGAGCATGTGGCCGTAGGCTTCCGGATTGGGATTCTCGAGCCGCCAGTCCTCGAGCAGCCGGCCGACCTGCTCGCGCAGCTCGAGATCGGCGCGCGGCCGGGTCAAGTCGGAGCCGCGCTCGGCATGGGCCGCGAGTTTGGTGAGCATCCTGACCAGGCCGTGCGAGATCGTCTGGCCGCTGGCATCCGCGGATGCCTTGACGATTGCGAGCACCGCGTCCACCGGCATGCCGCGCGTCACGTCCCGTATAAACTGTGCGCGCTGCTGCGGGTCGTCTGCCACTGCCACCAGACGACGCAGTGTCGCCGGTTGGAGCGAGGCGATCAGCCTCGCGGTCTGTCGCTTCAGCTCCTCCGCCGTCTCACCGGACGCGGTCCTCACCTCGCGGGCAATCTGGAGCAGGTGTCCAACGATGGCCTGGTCGCGGCTCGTGTCCTCGTCGATGGCCTTGGCCACAGCCGACGGCTCGGCCGGGTGATCGCGAGAGTCGGATCCATCCGAGGCCAGCGCGGCCCGGGCCAGACCAATCCACAGCTCTGACCGCTGCGACGTCTTCTCCGAATCCTGCGCGCCACTGGTGGTGGGCGTCTCGCCCGCGAGCGCCAAGCCATCGAAAGTGAGTGGATGCAGCTTGAAGTGTGGCCAGCTGGCCAGATCCGGCTTGAGGCCAATCGGCCCGTCGCGATCCGGCTCCGCCGACAGCGCACGCAGCGCCTCGCCCAACTCCTCGACCTCCACGCCGCTCATGAGGCTGACGGCGCCGATGTGATGCCGGTGGAGTCCGTCGGCAAGCCGGCGCAGTACGGGTTGATCGGGATCGGTCGTGATGCCGTCGATGATTAACTGCCGGCGGGCGACGCCGAAGGCGATCGACGAGCGGTCCTGCAGCACCTTCTCGGCACGGCGGATGACAGATTCGATCGCCGGCACGAGCGCGGGATGGCCGTCCGGGTACATCGAGTGGCGGTGCAGGGCGATGGACAGCTCGACGAGGAAGTCGCTCAGGTCGCGAGACAGTGTGGGCCGCTCGGGACGGGGGGAAACGTCCATCAGCTACACGCAGACTAGGCTAGTGCGCCGTCCGGCGCAAGTTGCCTCCGTTCTTCACCCGAGACTTTTCCGTTCCCCGGGCCCCTTTCCGGCCGCCCTTCATTTGTCTACCCGATATAGGCAATAATGCCTATCGACACTAGACAATGGGAGGAGTGCCGTGGGAATGCACCAGGAACTGCTCGAAAAGGCCCGTGCCGCCGGCGCCGATCTCGCCGAGGCCGAGCGCCGGGTGTTGACGACGAGAGCCGACTACCACACCGCGATCCGGCGGCTGCACCTGGCCGGTGCGCCGCTCCGCGAGATCGCTGACGCCCTGTCGCTCAGCCACCAGCGCGTGCAGCAAATCGTCACCGGCTCCGGCGGCAGCTGGTGGCGCCGGGCGTGGCGGACGCGCCGATCGACCGCGGACGCCGTGTGCACGTGGTGCGACCGGCCGCCCAGCGAGGTGGCGAAGCTGGTCGCCGGTCCGAATGTCTATATCTGCGACGCCTGCGTCACGGCGGCTGGACGCGTCGAGCGCGGGCAGGGCAAGAGTGGCGGTCCGCTCAAAATGGCCAAGGCGGCGTCGCGCGAGCGGTGCACCTTCTGTCACAAACGTCCGAGCGACACGCGCGCCATGGTCACCGGGCCCGCCGCCAACATCTGCAGCGACTGTCTGCGCACCTGTCGCGAAATTATGGAGATCAGCGCCGCATAGCGTGCGGCAGCGTGTCGATCGCGTCGGCTGCAATCAGCTCCACTGACAGGTTCGCCCGGGCGCGCGCGAAATAGCCGTCCACGAGATCGACGCTCTCCAGGCCAGACCCCACCGTCGCGCCAGGGGGTTTGACCAGGACGAGCCGCTGCGCACCAATCGCCCCGGCCACCCAGGCCGCGATGCTGTCGCTCGTCACCTGCCACGAGTGCGGCAGGCAGTCCTCGCGACGCAGCCATGAGTACGGCGCAAGCACTGGCACGTGCTCCGCACGAAGAGCGGCCGCAATGCCGTCTGCATCGAAGACGAGAACCGCTCTGGGCAGACGCGACGCGATCAAGTGGGCGTACTGGTCCATCCCCAACACCGCCATCCAGTGCGACGCGTCATCGGAGAGTCGCATCCGCTCGTCCTGATCGCGCACGGCGTCGGCAAACGGTCCGCCGCCAGGCACGACGAGCAGCGGCTCATTGCGCGCGACATCCGCGATCACGCGCAGCACGGCGTCAAGACATCCGTCGCGAGCCAGCAGTCCCCCGCCGATCTTCACGACGGTGTGGACGGCCGGCGCGGAGGTCCCCCACGCGGAGGCTAAAGCCTCCGCTCTACGGGTCTCGTAGAGCGGACGCTCGTAGAGCGCACGCTTCAGCGTGCGCGGATCCAATTGCGAACCCTCGAGCAGCAGCGCCACAGACGCCGCAGGCGCGCAACGCGCGGCGCCATCGCCAATCGCATCCGCAAGGGCGACGACGTCGAGCCCCGCCTGGTGGGCAGCGCGGGCAGCAATGAACGCGCCGAGACCGGTGACGACCGCCGCACGAAGGGCGGGATGGCGGGCCCGCACCGTGGCGACCGCCGCCGCGATTCGGGCGATCTGCGCCGCAGCGAGCGAATCGGCGATCGGCGTCACGTCAGACTCGCCGAGCATCTCGCGATCGGCGCAAATTGCACGCGCGAGGCGTTCTCCCGCAAACTCCCGCGTCGCTGGCCGGCGGTCAGGGGTCGGAGCCGAGTAGTCGGTGGGGTCGAGATCTCCTCGCCAGACGTGCACGTCACCACTGAGCGCGAAGCCTTCGGCTGCCACGCCAGCTTCGCGCCCCTTGAACGGCGCCGACGCGGCAATAGCCTCAACCGGCGTCCGGACCGCGCCCGAGTACACCAGCTCGCCCGACGCGAGGCGATCGGGGTCGCTCCAGCCGGACGCGGCCACCTGTCCGCCGACGATCGGGATGATGTCGGTACTCGTTGTGCCGATGTCGATCAGGACGGCATCTGGCACCGACTGCGCAACGACTCGCGCCGTGGCCACCCAGTTTGCTGCGGCGACGAGCAGCGGCACCGTCGCTGCCTCGCCAACCGTCAGGAATCGCCCGTCAACCGCATAGACGTGGATCGGCGCACCCGGGAACGCAGCCTCGACCGCGTCGATCACGAAGCGCACGCCGTCGCGCTTGGTGCGAAACATCTGCGACAGTTCCGCGGTCATGGTCACGGCGTGTCGGTCCGCCTCGTCAGCGCCGATCTCTGCGGCAAGCTGTCGCAGCACGCGGACGAGCGCGCCGGGGTCGTGCTGCAGCTCGAACGGCATCGACTGCACGGCCAGCACGCGGCCGCCAGCGACGCGTGCGGCCTTCGTGTTGACGCCGCCGATATCCCAGCCTAGGGTGCTCATCGTCAGGTCAAAGGGCAAAGGGCAAAGGCGAGGTACTAGGTGTAGGTGATGGCCAAAGTGTGCTCGGTTATTTGCCCATCGAGCAGCGCTGAAGCAACCAGCGCGCCGTCACAGCCTGCGTGTTGCAGTTGCTCGATCTCCTCGGTGCTCCGCAGGCCACCGCCGGCGTACACAGGCACCGACGGTGCGCCACGTCGAATTCGTACAAGCATCTCGAGATCGATGCCCGAACCGGATCCAACTCGCGCCAGGTCGAGCACGATCAGGCCGCAGACCCCTGCAGTCACTGCCCGCGCTGCCAGGACCTCAGGAGAGTGCTGCGCCAACGCAGGCGACGTGGTGACAGGTGTTCCGTCGCGGAGGTCGAGACTGAAGATCACGCGTGGCCCAACGTCCTGACAGATCGAGTCCAACACCTCAAACGACGGCAACGTCTCCAGCCCCACGATCACGCGCTCTGCGCCGCTTTTGATCGCGCAGATGGCGTCTTCTACTGAAACAATCCCGCTATCAAGCCAGACCGATGCACCTGTCGAGGCGATGCCTTGCACCAGAGCCGCATTCGTGTCGCGGCCTTCGATGGCGTCAAGGTCAGCCACATACAGCCGCGTGAGCCCGAATCGAGACACATACTGTCGGGCCAGGGCACTCGCATCGCCACGCTGAATGGCTGCACCAGCGACGCTTTCAATCGGAATGTACTGCTCGCGTCGCCCACCTCGCGCGCGAACCGCGAGCCCACCGCGAAGATCAATGACGCCTAGTACTTTGAACCCTACGCCTACACCTACAGCGAGACCTTTGACCTCGCCTTTGACCTTTGCCATTTGCCCTTTGACCTACTTGCCATCCACCGAAAAAGCCAGGATCACATTTCCAGGCATGAATCCCAGCGAGCCATAGCCGGAGTTGACGAACAACATGCCGCCGACGATGGTCGCGCCGGGGCCGTTCATCGATCCACCTCTCGCTGGAACGCGGTTCACGGTGTCGTACTCATTGACGGTGTTGACGTCCCACACCACCGTGCCCGTCGCGCTGTCGTACGCACGGAGGTGCCCGTCGAGACTTCCCGAGAACACCACGCCGGGAATCGACGACACCGCAGCCGGCTGACCGGTGTTGCACCCGCGCCGCGCTGCGCACGTGTCGGGCGTCGGCGGCAGCGTCCAGCGCGGCTTCCCGTCGGCAATGTTCACGGCAACCATTCCACCGGCTTCACCCGGCTTCTTCTCCAGTGCGTTCGACAGCGACACGTAGGCCGTCGTCGCATCGACGCTGAAGCCCCACTCGATCCCGCCGAGGATACCGCCCTGCCCGGCTCGTGTCTTCCACACCTGCTCGCCGGTATCGGGATTGAGCCCAAACAACTCTCCAGACTTTTGACCAGCGATGATGATTCGTTTGCCGTCGGGAAGGATGCCCACCGTTGGCGAACTGGAGAAGTCGTGATCGGGCCCGGCGCCTTCAGGGCAGTTCACGCGTCCCGCACCGGTTTCCAGACAGGCGACATTCCACGCATCGCCGGCCAGCGTTTGCTGCACCCACAACACGCGTCCAGTGTCCATGGCCAGCGCCATGATCGCGTCGGTCTCGCGGGCCGCCGGACTCGAGTACGCATCTCCGGTCGAGATGTAGAGACGATTCCGTTCTGCATCAACCGCAGGCTGCGACCACACCGCACCGCCGGACGGCCCCCACAGCTGCGTACCACGTGACGTCTTGGTGGTTCGTTGCGGCGCCTGAGAGATGGTGTATGTCTTCCAGATCTGCTTGCCGCTCGCGGCGTCGAGCGCCACCACGCTGCCGCGGAACGTGCAGCACTCGTAGCTCGTGAGCGCCGCAGTTCCTTCTTCGAGCGACGACACCGGCACGTAGAGCCGGCCATTGTTGACTGCGATGGCGCCGGTGATCATCGCGTCGAGGTGATCCTCAACCTTGACCTTCCATTTCCGCTGACCGGTGTTGGCATCGAGCGCGTAGACGAAGGCGTGCGCGTCGCCGAAGTACACCGTGTTGTTGGCGACGACAGGTGTGGAGCGCACGCCGGCATCGGCCTCGAACGCCCACGCCAGGCAGCCGGTCTTCGTGTCGAGCACGTAGACGACGCCATTGCGGCTGCCGACGAACGCGCGCGAGCCGACCACCGTGATCTGCGATCCCGACGCAGAGACTCCGGGGATGCCAAACGCCCACCTCAGTTTGAGCTTCGGCACATCAGCCGCGGACAGGCCGGCAGCCGCAGCGGTCTGCGAGCGCGAGTTCCGCGCATCGATACCCCAGCCATTCCATGACGCGCCGGCCAGCGGATCGCGCGGCGTCGTCCCCGCGGCGCAGTACGCCTCCTTGCCGATCACGTCGAGCGGCGCTCGATAGGACGCGGGTGCACGTCCCGCCAGGAACGCCGCAACCGCGCGACGCTCTGCCGGGCTGAGTGCCGCCGCCTGACGACGCATGCTGAAGGAGCTGAGCGTGGTGTCGATCGCTTCGGGCGCCATTGCGCGAAGCGCTTCCCGGTTGGGCGCGCGCGGCAGCGATCCTTCATGGCATCCGACGCAGTGCTGCTTGTAGACGGCCTCGCCACTGGGCGGCGTCTGCGCCTGCGAGAGCGCGGGAACAGCTGCGACGAGCACGGCAACGAGGACAACTCTTCGCATCATGGCTCCTCTTGCAGTTGGGGTCAGGCCAATGCTACGCGATACACTGCGGACTGCCCGAAATTCTCTTCCACTTCCATCTCGATGGCCGTGAGCCCCTTCGCGCCCATCGTCTGCAGTTCGGCGTGCAGGCGCTCGGTCAGCATCTGCGCCAGCATCTCGACGGTGGTGTTCGGGATCGGCAGCAGCGCGCAGTCCTTGCGCGGGAAGACGTAGCGAGGCTTGCCATCGACCGACACCGACACGGTCTCGCCCTGCTCGACGACACCGACGCGGTCGCTCGTGAGCGGCAGGAGCACGAGGTGATCGATCTCGTCGCAGAGTCGCTTCATGATCCGCTTCAGCTCGACGAAGTCGAAGACGAACCAGCTGTCCTGGTTGAGGGCGCCTTCCACGGTCACGCGGGCGCGATAGTTGTGGCCGTGCAGACCTTCGCATCGATGCCCGGCAAACGTGATGAAGTGCGCCGAGGCGAAGACCAGGTAGTCCTTGGTGACCGAAACGCGGAATTCACCGCGTGATGCCATTGAGCCTCCCCCGTCCGGCTAAAGCCGGACACTACGTGCGCGTCGTAGTGTCCGCCTTCAGGCGGACTGTTCCCGGCCAATCAGCGTAACGAAGATTGCGGCCGCTGTCAGGTCCGCCGTGGTACCCGGGTTGTTCGAGTTGCGCTCGTCGCGGATGACGTGGTCCATGGCATCAACGGCCTGCCGGCCAGCGGGCGATCGCACGCCGCCGGCCGCAAGCGCCTCAGCGGCCAGTTGCGAGACCCGCTCGGCGGCTGCGATTCCTGTGCGCCGGACGATATGCGTGTCCACAGATCCGCTCAGCAGCGTCAGATACGTCTCGACGATGGCATCGCTCCAGGTCAGCCCGTCACTCCGTGCGCGGCCTAGCACTGGTGCGCCGCGCTCGAACGTCGTCTCGAAAGCGGTCGCGTACTCGCGCGCGACGCCGTCGCGATCGGCAGCCAGCCGCATCGCCTCGACGAGCGTGACCTCGGGCTCATTGGCAACATCCTGCGCGTCAGCGTGCCCAAGCCCTCCCGGCGACGCTCGCCGAATCGCGGCATACACCTGACGCGCGTCCTGAATCGTCGTCTCCGCCAGAACGGTTCGGAGCGCGAGTCGTAGAGGCGGGTCTTTAGACCCTCCGTTAGACCCGCCTGCCGAATTCGCCGCCGCTTTGGCCAACGGCGCCAGCAGCAGCACCATGCCGAGATTCGTGTTGGTCTTCGTCCAGCATGCGGTGGCCTCGACGGCCTGCCGAATCGTGGCGCCGAGCGGCTGCTCGGCCACGCGCGCAAATGATGGACCGATGGCCACGGCACTGGTGAGGAAATCCTCGTAGGTGAGATCGGCGAAGTGCCGACCGGGTGAGACGTTGCCGGGCTTCGGCGCGCTGACCTCGAGCAGACACGCCAGCTGCGCGAGTGCGGCGATGTCCGCCGGCGTGCGGGCGACGTTCATTCCGCTTCTTCGACGGCTTGCACGACCGGGGCGCGGTGCGCGGTGACCCGTGCGACGAGGCAACCGACGATCGCACCGGCGACATCGATCCCTGTCGCTTTCTGGAACCCTTCCCAACCCGGGATACCGTTGACCTCGAGGACGAAGACTTGCCCGTCTCGTGATGGGAGAAGATCAACGCCCGCGTAGTCGGCGCCAACCGCGGCAGCGGCGCGTATCGCCAGCTGCGCCCATTCGTCAGGGAGATCACACGGCGTCGCCGACCCGCCGATCGCCACGTTGGTGCGCCACTCCCCTTCGGGCGCGCGGCGCTCGATCGCTCCGAGCACAGCGCCACCGACGACGAACACGCGAATGTCGCGGCCGCCGTGATCGATGGCCTTCTGTAAGTAAAAGACTGTACGCGTCTGTTCAAGTGAGCGCGCGATGCGACGCGCCACCTCTGGCTCGCTGACACGCACCATGCCGTGGCCGAGCGATCCGAAGATCGGCTTGATGACCACGTCGCCCAGTTCGCGAATGGCCGGCATCACCGCGTCAACCTGTTCACAGACAATCGTCTGGGGAGTCGGCAAGCCCGCTTCGTACATGAGCGCGGTGGTGTAGAACTTGTTGACCGTGCGTTCGATAGCGCGTGGCGAGTTCATGACCAGCACACCGCGATCCTCGATCCAGTGCAGCGCATCGACGCGGTAAATGACCTGCTCGAGCGAGCCGCCAGGAATGATGCGGGCCAGCACGGCGTCGGCCTCGAGAATCGGCACCGATTCGCTGGACAGACCGCCGGGCAGACGGCTGACCAGCTTTTCATACGGAAGGACCACGCCCGCATGTCCATGGTCGGCGAGGGCCCGGCACAACTCGTCGGTGTGCCAGCCCGTGCGGGCGCTCAAAATCGCGATGTGCACCTTGGGATTCTATAGCTGGGCCTTGCCATCAACTCCCAACGCCCAATTCCCAACATCCAACCACTCCCAACGGCCAACTCCCAACGTTTGTGGAATATGGAGCTTGGCAGTTGGGAATTGGGAGTGGTTGGGAATTGGGGCGTTGGAGGTTGGGAGTTGAAGCGAAGCGCCCTGTCGATTTCGCGTGGGTTCGTTCGACGTGTTCATAGAGGAGCAATTCGGCCATGAAAAAGATTCTGTCGAAGGACGGTACCTCCATCGCGGTCGATCGCACCGGGCGCGGGCCGGCGCTGGTGTTCGTGGACGGCGCCATGTGCTACCGGGCCTCGGGACCAGGTCAATCAATGGCTGCGGCGCTGTCCGACCATTTCACGGTATTCACCTACGACCGGCGCGGCCGCGGCGACAGCAGCGACGCGTCCACCTACGACGTGCAGCGCGAGGTTGACGACCTCGAAGCGGTGATTAGAGAGGCCGGCGGCCAGGCGGTGGTCTTCGGGGTGTCGTCTGGCGCGGCCCTGGCGCTCGAGGCCGCGAGCCGCGGACTGCCCATCACCAGACTCGCGCTCTACGAAGCGCCGTTCATCGTTGACGACAGCCGTACGCCGCTCCCAGACGATTTCGTGCCGCAGATGAAAGCCGCACTCGCCGAGGGTCGTCGGGCTGACGCCGTAAAAATGTTCATGAAGCTCGTGCAGGTGCCCGGCATCTTCATCATGCTCATGCGGTTGATGCCGGCCTGGCCGAAGCTCACCGCCGTCGCCCACACACTGCCCTATGACCTCACGATCGTCGGCCCGTATCAGAAGGGCCGGCCGCTGCCCACGACCAGGTGGACTGGCGCGACGATGCCAACGCTGGTGATGGATGGCGGCAAGAGCCCGGCCTGGATGCGCAACGCGACGCGCGCGCTCGCCGGTGTTTTGCCCAACGCCACCTATCGCACGCTCGACGGGCAGACGCACATGGTAAAGCCGAAGGCGCTGACGCCGTCACTCGTGGAGTTCCTGGGGCGTCCCGTTACCGCACCCTGATCGGGATATCGCGCACGGCAGTCGGGCGATCGCCAATGTTGGCACGGGCTTCTACATGGACGACGTAAAGGCCCGGATCGACGTCGAGCGGGATGACGGGTCGGTACCCGAAGCCGCCGCTGCGCCCCTGCAGTTCAGACGAGGACCGCTCTTCTCGCGTCGCTGACAGGACGCGGCCACTGTCGCCGCGCAACTCCGTCTTGAGATCAACGGTGTGCGCCGCGCCGCGGCGTTGGTTGGAGTACACCTCGGTGTAGAGCGTCAGCGAGTCGCCACGCGTGAACTCGCGCGCGGCCGTTGGAGGCGTGGGGAGCAGCGAGCCAAGCGTGGTCTTTGGGACCACCATGAAAGCGTCAGATGCGCGCGCCGAGGTCAGCGCCACACCGCCGAGTACCAGTGGGGCCTTGGTGAAGTCTGCCACCTCGAGGTCGGCCGACACGGCACCGGCTCGCCCAGTCGTGTTTCCGGCCACCACCCGAAGTTGATACCGGCCCGGCGGCAGCGTGAGCTCGCCGAGAAAGCGAATACCGCTGCGCAACGCCTGCTGATAGCTGTCGGGCTTGAGCGACAGCCTTACACGATGGAACTCGCCTTTGACCACCCGACCCGTCGCGCTGACCGCCGCAGCTGCAACTTCGATCTGTGCGTCGAACACGTTCTGGATCTCGACGAGGCCGAGCTCGGAGGCACCAACCTCTACGGCGACCAGGACCCTGGCATCGCGGCCGGATCCCTTGAAGGGAGCGACGGAGACCGTCATCGGCACTGCCGGATTGGGGAGCGGCGTTCGAAGCACGTCGCTCACCGGCTCCGAGAGCTTCGTGGCGACCTTTGGTGGTGCCGGCGGACGGCCGCGAGGCGCGACGTACCCGTCGCGCGCACGGACCTGGAGGCCGGGGCGTTTCACACGCACCTCGACGCGCCGGTACTTCCCGTCGCGCCGCGTGTTCGTGGACGTGTAACCGAGGACGTAGTAGGTGCTGTTCTCGCGGACGATCTGCGAGAACGTGTCGGCGAAGTTGTTCGAATTGACGAGCGCGAAGGCGCCAGTTGCCTGAGCCAGCGCGCGAAGAGTCTGCGAGCGCCCGAAGCCGGAGGACACGGGCGCGCCGCCGACGTCGACAGCGAGGAGAGGGGCGGTCTCGCCTTCCAGCCCGCTGTCGGCCGACAGCCCGGCCGGGTCGATGGGATAGATGGCCACGTTGCCTCGTGTGGCAGCGGTGATGACGGCGTGGAAGTCGTCGAACTCAATCGACCGCGTGCCGCCGTTGTAGTCGAGCACGTCGAAGACATCCCCGATCGAGTTGGTCACGTACAGCATGGCCTTGCGGCGCCCGCGAAGACCCGACATGAACTCCACCAGGTCGCGCAGCGCTCGCATACGCGAGCGCACTTCCGGTTCGCCACCTCCCGGAGCAACGACGGTTGGCTGTGCCGGATTTCTGTCAGTCGTGCCAAACCCGCCGCTGAATTTATCGACCGCATTGAGCAGCAGTCTCCGGCTCGATGTGAAATCCTGTGTGTGCGAAGCATTGCCACGGCCGACATAGACGATCGCGGCCACGTCGTTGGCCGCAAACTGCGTCTCGATGAAGCGCCGCAGGAAGTGGCGCGTGCGCAGCGCCAGATCCGGCGCAACCTCGTCGAGCGCGATGACGTACAGGCGGCCCTCGGGGCCGCGGTTCGTGAAGACGTCGGGCTCGATCGCCGTCGGCGAGTACAGCAGCCGCTCTCGTCGTTCGATGGGGATGTTGATCAAGCTGAAGGCCGTAATGGTCTGCGGCTGGCCTCTTTCGACGATCTCGAAGTCCTCAGCCGTAAGATCGGTGACCGGGTTGCCCTGAGCATCGGTGACGAATGCGTCGAGCTCGATGGCGTCAACCTGGGCACGGAATGTCGGCTGGGCCGTCTGACCCTGCTGGCCGATCAGCGCCGGCGTGCAGAGAGCGACGAGGAGAATGGTGGCTGCGAGACGAGCACACATACGCAACCTCACGGGCGTGGCTGGCAGTCGAATTCTACGCCGAACTCACCCACCAAATGACGCGCGTAATACGCCGGGGTTCAGGCTCCCGGCATGGAACGTACGGCCACTCGAGACGCTCGTGAGCCACACTTCGGCCGGGCTGAACAGCAGCGGATCGATCTTGTAGAAGTCGTTGTCGTAACGCTTGAAGATCTCGTAGAACGGCGTGCCGTAGTCGGCCGATGAAGACGAGGGCAGACGTTCGGCGAGTGACGCAAGCTCGTCGTCATCCGCACGGACGGTGTAGCGTGCCTGCGCGCCGTACAGCATGGCGTCGTTGGTGCGGCCGATCGCGCGCATGTCGCTCTTCGCCACCGGCGGCAGCGGCGCAATCCCGATCGCGCTCACCACCTTGCGCACGTCGAAGCCCAGGGTGTCCATCTTGTGCAGCCCCGTCTCAATCGATCGCGCGACGATCTGCACGCCGCCGGCGACGCTCGCCGTTGGCGCGATGGCGATCGTCAATGCCGACGGATCAATGCCGGCCTTGCCGGCAATCCATTGCGCGACTGCGTCGGTCGGGCACGTGCGTCCCTCGAGCACGAGCACACCGCGGGCGGCATCCTCGGCGTAGCCAAGCTTGCTGAACAGTTCCTTCTCGACGCGGGCTTTCGCACGCAGCGGACCCGAGCCCATCGCAAAGAATCCCTCGGGATTGATCGCCCAGCCGGCGTACTGCGATGCCATGCACGCGTCGGCTGGATGATCGGTCCACACGTGCACCGCCGACCAGGACTCGCCATCGATGGTGAGCGGCGCGAATTCGATGTGACCGAGCCCGCCCATGCACAGCTCCGCGAGGACCCGTCCGGCGCCCAGACCGCCGGGCGCCTCGATGCCAGCGTCAATCACGCGCGCGCCAGATGCGAGCGTGTGGACCGCAACGCGGAGTTCGTCGGCGTGGGTCGCACAGTGGTCAGCGACCTTCCAGGCGCGCTCGTTCATCCCGAGGTTCGTCATGCCACATAGCCTAGTAGAATGAGCGCCCGATGCGGAGACTGCTGTTGGCGGCGGGCCTCGTGGCCATCGCGACATGGCTGGCGGGAGCACAGACGCGACCGTTTATATTCGAAGGAGCACGCCTGCTCACTGGAGAGCGTCGGCCGCCGATCGACGATGCCGCGTTTGTCGTCGAGAACGCGCGCATTACCGCCGTCGGCACACGCGCCTCGATCAAAGCGCCTGCCGGAGCGCAGGTCGTCGATCTGCGCGGGAAGACCGTCATCCCCGCGCTCGTCGATGCGCACAGTCATCTCGGTTACACCGACGTCCGCACTGGCGACACGTCTGCGGCCAGTTACACGCGAGACAACCTCCTCGACCACCTGCGCCGCTACGCGTACTACGGAATCGCCGCCACCTGGAGCCTCGGGCTCGATCGCGGCGAGCTGCCATACGAACTGCGCGCCTCGCCGACAGCGGGCGCGGCACTCTTCCGCACCGCGGGTCGCGGCATCGCGATGCCGAACGCCGGACCGAACGCCGCCTACTGGCGCGACGCCGCGTACGGCGTCACCACTGAAGCAGAGGCCCGTGAGAAGGTGCGCGAGCTGGCGGCCAAGAACGCAGACATCGTCAAGATCTGGGTGGACGATCGCAACAAGACGGTCACGCCGCTGCCCTCGTCACTCTATCGCCCGATCATCGACGAGGCACACATGCGTGGTCTGCGCGTCGTCGCGCATGTGTACTACCTCGCGGATGCGAAGGAGCTGCTGCGCGCCGGCATCGACGGCTTCGCACACGGGATCCGTGATCTCGAGGTGGACGACGAGATCATGGCGCTGTTCAAGCAGCATCCGCAGGTGTTCGTCATTCCGAATCTGCCAGACACGCCGCCCTCGCTTGCCGATCTCGACTGGCTCGCCGAGACGTATCCCCCGCGCGCGATCAACGAGCTGAAGAAAACTGCGGTCGCTTCTCCGTCGCGGCCGCGGCTCTTCGAGCCGCAGGCACGCAGCCTCGCCACGCTCGCCGCAGCCGGGGTGCGCATTGCCTTCGGGACGGATGCCGGTGTCGGCGCGCCGTACGGGTATTCAGCGCACACCGAGCTGGCCGATATGGTCGCGGCGGGCATGACGCCGATGGACGTGCTCGTCGCCGCGACGCGGACGTCGGCCGAGATCATGCGCCTCGATCAGCTCGGCACGATCGCCGCCGGCAAGAGCGCCGACTTCATCGTCCTCGACGCCAACCCGCTCGACGACATCAAGAACACGCGCAAAATCTCGCAGGTTTACCTGCGCGGCGCGAGGGTGGACCGCGCCGCGCTCAGCGCCGCCTGGACCCGCTGATAACCTGTCTCGCCGTAGCCGCCTCGGCGAAGGCGGATCGTTGACTTCGCCTCGTTTTCGGTCACACTTTGAGGCCTGCGGTATCCGTGACGATGCGCAGAAGTCTGCGGCTGTTCGCGTGCGGGGTGCTGGCCGCCGTGGCCGGGTATCTCTACGCCTATCCAGTCATCGCAAAAGCCCCGCAAATCGAGCCACCCAGAGGTGGAGCTTCCGACGTAAAACCCGCGCTCGACCGCTACTGCGTCACCTGCCACAGCGCGAGACTGAAAACAGGCGGCCTGTCACTCGAGAACCTGGACCCCGCGCTGATCGGTCGCGATCCGGACACGTGGGAGACAGTCGCGCGGAAGCTGCGCACGCACGAGATGCCGCCGCAGGGTCTTCCCCGTCCGGACGAGGCGACGTACCAGCGTCTCGTGACGAGTGTGGAGGCCGCACTCGACGCGGCTGCTGCCGATCCGCGCCCCGCGCGCGTCGCCATCCATCGTCTGAATCGGACCGAGTACACCAACGCGATTCGCGATCTGCTGGCACTCGACGTCGATGGACGCGCGCTGCTCCCGGCCGACGAGCCCGATCAGCAGGGATTCGACAATGTGGCCGGCGTGCTCTCCGTGTCGCCGCGGCTGCTCGAGAACTACATGACCGCGGCGAACACGATCAGCCGGCTCGCCGTCGGTGACGCGACGATCAGCCCGGTCGAGGACACGGTGCGCATTCCGACCGCGACGGTGCAGGACGATCGCGCGAGCGAAGACCTGCCGTTCGGATCGCGCGGCGGCGTGTCGATTCCGTATCACTTTCCGCTCGACGGCGACTACCGCATCAAAGTGGTGCTCAAGCGTCAGCTGTATCTGTATTTGATCGGGATGGGAGAGCCGCACCAGATCGACGTGCGTCTCGACGGGACGCTGCTGAAGCGGTTCACGGTTGGCGGCGAAGGCAAAGGGATGACCGCGCCGGAGAGCTTCGCCGGTAACACGCAGGGCGAACCGCAGTGGGAAGTGTACATGCACACGGCGGACGAAGGTCTGAGCGTGCGCACCCCGATCACAGCCGGGACACATCGCGTCGGCGTCTCGTTCGTACGCCGCTACTGGGAACCGGAAGGCGTGGCGCAGCCGCCGCAGCGCGGATTCGCTCGCACGACGAACGAGCTGTACTTCGGCAATCCGTCGGTAGACAACGTCTCCATCGCAGGACCGCTGACCGCGCGGCCTACGCATGACTCCGCCGCTCGGCGCGCGGTCTTCATCTGTCGTCCGACAGGTCCCGCAACTGAGGAACCCTGCGCGCGCCGAATTCTGTCCACGCTGGCACGCCGCGCGTATCGCGGTCCGCTGACCGACCGCGACGTCAACACGCTGCTCACGTTCTATCGAGCCGGTCGAGCCGACGATGGGTTCGAGGCGGGGATTCAGCAAGGTCTGCGTCGCATCCTGGCGTCGCCGCGCTTTCTGTTCCGCATCGAGCGCGAGCCATCGGCGAGCGTCGGCCAGCCGTATCGCGTGAGCGCCCTCGATCTCGCATCGCGGTTGTCGTTTTTCCTCTGGAGCAGCATCCCCGATGACGAGCTGCTGGCCGTCGCAACCAAGGGGACGCTGAGCGATCGCGCAACGCTGGAACGACAGGTGCGGCGAATGCTCGCCGACCGCCGGGCGCAGGCGCTGGTGGACAACTTCGCCAGTCAGTGGCTCACGATCGGCAAGCTCGCTGGCGTCGTGCCCGACGTCGATGCGTATCCCGAGTTCGACGAGAACCTGCGCGACGCCTTCAGACAGGAAACGCGTCTGTTCATCGCGTCGCAACTGCGTGAGGACCGCAGCGTGATCGATCTGCTGACGGCGAACTATTCGTTCGTCAACGAACGGCTCGCGCGTCACTACCAGATCCCGAACGTGTATGGCAGCCACTTCCGCCGCGTCACCTTCAGCGACGGCATCCGCGGTGGACTCCTCGGTCAAGGCAGCATCCTGACCGTGACCTCGTATCCGAACCGGACCTCGCCGGTGCTGCGCGGCCGCTGGCTGCTCGACAACGTCCTCGGCGCACCACCACCTCCGCCGCCGCCGGACATCCCGCTGTTGAACGAGGGCGGCGCCGACACGAAGACGATGTCGATCCGTCAGCAGATGGAGGCGCACCGGAAGAATCCGTCGTGCGCGGTCTGCCACGTCCGCATGGATCCGTTGGGGTTCTCGCTCGAGAATTTCGATGCGCTTGGCAAATGGAGAACGGCGAGCGACGGTATTCCGGTTGATGCATCGGGCGCGCTTCCTGACGGCACCCGCTTCGAAGGCATCGCCGGCCTGCGACGTCTGGTCGCCAGCCATCAGGAAGATTTCGCGCGTACGTTCACGCAGAAGCTGCTGGCTTACGCCCTCGGGCGCAGCCTCGAGACACGCGATCTGCCAGCCGTGCGTCGCATCGCGCGCGACGCCGCGGGCAACGGCTATCGCTGGTCGTCGATCATTGTCGGCGTGGCGACGAGCACGCCGTTTACCATGAGCACGGCGCAGCGGCCGCAGGACACAACCGGGACCACGACCACTGCACCTTAGGAGCAGCCATGCTGATCACCAAGAGGGCGATCCCACGGCGGACGATTCTGCGAGGCATCGGGGCCACGCTCGCGCTGCCGCTGCTCGACGCCATGGTGCCGCCGTTGACGGCGCTCCAGAAAACGGCCGCGACGCCATCGACGCGTTTCGGCGTGATGTACGTGCCGAATGGCATGGTGATGGAACAGTGGACGCCGGCGACTGAAGGCGCGGCCTTCGAGCTGACGCCAACGCTGGCGCCGCTCGCGCCGTTCAAAGACGACCTGCTCGTGCTGAGCAACCTCGCCTGCGTGCCGTCGCCGGGACGCCCTGGCGGCGCACACGCCAAAGCCAGCACGCGGTTTCTGACCGACATCTCACCACCCACGAGCGAGACCTGGCTCGATGCCGGCATCTCGATGGATCAGATCCTCGCCCGGCAGATGAGCGCGTTCACGCAGCTCGGATCGCTCGAGATGGCGGTCGAATCAGGCGAGACGGCCGGTGCATGCGACGTGGGGTTCGCGTGCGCCTACACCAACACCATCTCCTGGCTGGGCCCGAGCACGCCGCTGCCCACCGAGAACAACCCGCGCATCATCTTCGAGCGCTTGTTTGGCGACAGCGGCAGCACCGATCCGCGGGCGAGGCAGCGGCGCATCCGGCAGGACCGCAGCCTGCTTGATTCCGTACGTGACGAAGTCGCAACGCTGCAGGGCGCGCTCGGTCAAGGCGACCGCGTCAAGCTGGTCGAGTATCTCGATGCGATTCGCGACGTCGAGCGGCGGATCCAGAAGGCCGAGGAGCAAAGCGGCAAAGAACTGCCGCGCGTCGATCATCCAGCCGGCGTCCCCGCCACCTACGACGACCACGTCCGGCTGATGTGCGATCTCCAGGTGCTCGCCTATCAGACCGACCTCACACGCGTCGTCACGTTCATGCTCGGACGGGAATTCAGCGGCGTCACGTATCCGCAGATCGGCGTGCCCGACGCCCATCACCCGATCACGCATCACCAGCAGGAAGCGCCGAAGATCGCCAAGGTCGCCAAAATCAACCACTACCACGTGACGCAGTTCGCGTATCTGCTCGACAAGCTTCGCGCGACGCCGGACGGCGACGGCACGCTGCTCGACCACGTGATCACGATGTACGGAACTGGGATGGGCGACTGCAACGCCCACGACCCGCGCAAGATCCCGCTGCTGCTGGCCGGCGGACGCTCGGCGAATCTCAGAGGCGGCCGTCACATCAGCTATCCGAAGGAGACACCGCTCGCCAACCTGCACCTGACGTTGCTCGACAAACTGGGCGTACACCTCGATCGCATCGGCGACAGCACCGGACGCCTCGACGATCGGGCACTGGCTGGTATCTGACGGAGGCTCTCGCCCACGTGCGTACTCGCGTCATCGTCGCCTCGTCACTCGTTGCCGCGTGGACGATCGGACTCGCTGCGGCCGGTGACCTGCGCCTCATCGAAGCCGTTCGCGCGCGAAATGGCGAGCGCGTCCGCGCGCTGCTCGCCGAGCGCGTCAACGTCAACGCCACACAGGGCGATGGTGCGACGGCGCTGCACTGGGCCGTGCATCTCGATGATCTCCCGCTCGTCGAGACCTTGATCCGCGCCGGTGCTCGCGCTGATGTCGCCGACGACACCGGCACCACGCCGCTGTATCTCGCCTGCATGAACAGAAACGGCGACCTCGTCACCAGGCTGCTCGCCGCGGGCGCCAACCCCAATGCCGCACTCCTCAGCGGCGAGACGGTCCTGATGTCGTGCGCACGCAGCGGAGAGGCAACGGGTGTTCGCGCGCTGCTCGGTCGCGGCGCGAGCGTCAACGCCAGGGAATCGGCGCACAACCAGACGGCTCTCATGTGGGCGGCCGCTCAGGCGCACCCACAGGTGGTCCAGGCGCTCATCGCGCGAGGCGCCGACGTGCGCGCCCGCTCGCGCGAATACACGCAGACGGTCACCAGCGAAGTGACGCAGCGTGCGGGACGTGAAGAGCTGAACTACACCGTGCCCCGCGGCGGCATGACCGCGCTGCTCTTCGCGGCGCGCTCTGGCGACGCCGAATCGGTTCGCCTGCTCATCGCCGCCGGCGCCGATGTCAACGAGGCACTGCCCGACGGCGCCAGCGCGCTGGTCGTCGCCGCGCACAGCGGTCATCGTGAGGCGGCGATGGCGCTGCTGGAAAAGGGCGCCAACCCGAACGCGAATGCTGTCGGCTACACGGCGCTCCATGCCGCCGTGCTCAGGAGCGACGTCGAGCTCGTCAAGTCACTGCTCGCACGCGGCGCTGATCTCAACGCGCCGATCACGAAGGGCACGCCGGTCAGGCGCAACAGCCAGGACTACGAGCTGCCCAAGACCCTGATCGGTGCGACGCCGTACGCACTGGGCGCGAAGTTTCTCGAGCCTGACATCATGCGCGCGCTCGCCGCTGCCGGCGCCGATACACGACGGCCGATGAACGATGGCGCGACGCCGTTGATGGCCGCGTCCGGCATGGGCATCGCGGCGCCGGCGCAGGATGAGAAGCGTGGAACCGACCGCCGCGGACTCGCCATTGTGGACGGCGGCATCGTCGAGCCCGAGAGCCGCGTCCTCGAAACCGTGACGATGGCGTTGACGCTGGGCAGCGATCTCGAGGCGGTGAACGCCTCAGGTGAGACCGCGCTGCACATTGCGGCCGCTCAGGGATACGAGACCGTCGTGCGGGCGCTGGTCGAACGGGGCGCGAATCTCAACGCCCGCAACGCGCGAGGACAGACACCGCTGGGTGCACTGGTGGCGCGCAAGGCCACGCGGCCGGCCATGATCGAGCTGCTGCGCGAGCTCGGCGCGGGTATGTAGGGCGGGTTGGACCGCCGGTAGGGCGGGTCCTATTGGACCCGCCGGAACTCTTGTAGAGGTCGACAACGATGAAAACACTGTCAATTGCTGCCCGTCTGATTGCCGTCACTATCGTCCTGCACGCGGCCACTGCAGGCGCGGACGAGATCCGCGTGCTCGCATCGGTCGCGATCAAGACCAGTGTCGAGGCCCTGGCGCCGAAGTTCGAGAAGACGTCGAAGCACACCGTCAAGACCGTCTTCGACCTCTCGGCAACGATCAAAGGCCAGATCGAAAAGGGTGAACCATTCGACGTGGTGATCATCGCGCCAGCGCAGGTGGAGGATTTGATCGCCAAGGGCAAGGTTGCCGCCGGGTCGAAGACGGACGTCGCGCGGGTCGGACTCGGAATGATGATCAAAGCAGGCGCGCGCAAGCCTGATATGAGCAGCGTGGACGCGTTCAAGAAGTCGCTGCTCGCCGCCAAGTCGAACACCTTTGCGGCCACCGGCGCCAGCGGCGTGGCCTTCCTCGCCACGGTCAAGCAGCTCGGCATCGCCGATCAGATCAAGACCAAACCGGTGGCGACTCCAGACGAGATCAATGCCAACATCCTCAGCGGCGCGTCGGATCTCGCGGTGCTCCCCGTCAGCGAGATTCTCTCCGTCAAGGGCGCCGAGCTCGGCGGCGTCTTCCCGAAGGAGGTCCAGACGATCGTCGTCATGAGCGCGGGTGTCAGCGCGAACACCACAGGTTCGGCGGCGAAGGAGTTCGTCAGCTTCCTGATGTCGCCGGCAAATTCGCCGGTGTTCAAAGAGAAAGGGATGGAGCGATAATCCCCGCCACCATGAAGCACGCTCTGCTCGCGGTTCTTACAGCCTTCGCACTGATCACCTCGTCCTCCGCTGCCGGCGAATACACCGTCGCGCCTAACTGGCTGAAGCTCCCCGAGGGCCGGGCGCAGCTTGGCAATCAGCATGGCGACGTGGCGGTCAGCTCGGCCGGTGACGTTTACGTCAGCGTCCAGGATCCGGCGGCCGGCCTGCAGGTGTACGCGCCAGACGGCAAGTTCCTGCGCAACGTCAACGGTGCGCCGAGCGATTTCCACGGCTTCATCATTCACAAAGAAGCCGGTGGCGAGTTCATCTACGGCGCCACCCTGCGCGGTCAGACCATCGTCAAGATGACGCTGGACGGCGCCATCGTGATGACGATCGGTTCGGCCTCAATTCCCGACCAGTACAAGATTCGCAACGCGCGCAGCAATCAGCTGGCGCTGCTGCTCACTGGACTCGACGTCGCGCCAAACGGCGACATCTACGTCGCCGACGGCTACGCGAGCGACTACATCCACCGCTTCGACAGGACTGGCAAGTACCTCTCCACGTTCGGCGGAAAGAATCCGCCGTACAGCTTCAACACGCTGCACAAGCTGGCGATCGACACGCGCTTCACGCCGGCACGGCTCATCGCCTGCGATCGCGCGAACAATCGGGTCGTGCATCTTTCCCTCGAAGGTGTCCTCCTCGGCGTGGTCGCCAAGGATCTGCTGCTGCCGGCGGCCATCGTCATCGACGGCGACAATGCCATCGTCGGCGAGCTCACCGGTCGCGTCACGGTACTCGACAAGGCTGGCGCCGTCGTGGCCCGTGTCGGCACGAACACCGAACAGGGCGTGGGCTCCAACAAGCTGCCGCCGGCACAGTGGCGCGAAGGATTCGTCCTCGCTCCGCACGGCGTCGCGCTCAACGCGCATGGCGATCTTTTCGTGTCTGAATTCAGCGCATTCGGCCGCGTTCACCGTTTCAATCGTCCTTGAGGCTTTTATATGAAACCCATCACCTCCGCTCTCTTCGCTGTCATCGCTTCGGCGCTGCTGGCATCGACGGCTGGCGCGGCCACGTGTGAATCCCTGAAGGCGATGACGATTCCCAACGTCACGATCGTCAGCGCCGAGTCGGTCGCGGCCGGCCCGTTCGTGCAGCCAGGCCGCGGCGGCGCGCCTGCGCCGGCTCCGGCCGCGCAAGCCGGCGGCGGCCGTGCTGCACCGGCACAAACGATTCCCGCACACTGCCGCGTGAAGCTGGTGCTCAAGCCTTCGAGTGACTCGAACATCAACGCCGAGCTGTGGATGCCCAGCGCCGACTGGAACGGCAAGTTCCTCGCCGTCGGCAATGGCGGGTTCGGCGGAGCGATTCAGGGCTACAACGACATGCAGGTGGCGTTGCGCCGCGGTTACGCGACGGCGGGCAACGATACCGGCCACTCCGCAGCCGATGGCCCCAACGGCATGTTCGCCCTCGGTCATCCCGAGAAAATCGTGGACTTCTCGCATCGCGCGATGCACGAGATGGTCGTCACCTCGAAGCGGCTGGTCGATGCGTTCTACAGCAAGCCGGTCCAGTTCTCGTACTACAAGGGATGCTCGACCGGCGGTCGCCAGGGCGTCATGGCCGCGCAGCGATTCCCCGAAGATTTCGACGGCATCATCGCCGGCGCGCTCGCCAATCGCCACATTCAGATGCACACCGCGGGGGTGGCGCGAAGCATCGAGCTCTCTCGGCATCCCGACCAGGCGATTTCCGCGTCGAAAGCGGAGATGGTGTCGAAGGCGATCATGAACGCCTGCGACCCGCAGAAGGAAGGCTTCGTCAACAACCCGCGAGCGTGCACATTTGATGTCTCGAAGCTGGCCTGCTCGACGACGTCCGGCGCGGACACGAACAGCTGCCTGACACCGGCGGAGATGAAGACCGTCAACACGTTCTACAACGGTCTGAAGAACAGCAAAGGCGAGTTGATCTTTTCCGGTCAGCAGATCACTAACCCACTGCCCGCCCTGGCGCCACCGACCGGCGCTCCCGGCGGTGGTTTTGACACCGTTCGGATCTGGGGATTCCAGAACGCTGATTACGACTGGAAGACGTTCGATCTGGATCGCGACATGCCGATCATCAACGCGAAGACCGGCTTCGTGGACGCAGTCGATCCCGACTTGAGCAAGTTCAAGGCGCGCGGCGGCAAGCTGCTGCTCTATGCCGGCTGGGCCGACACCGGCATCACGCCCGAGAACACCGTCCTCTACTACGACAGCGTGCTGCAGAAGATGGGCAAGAACCAGAGCGACTTCACCCGCCTGTTCATGGTGCCAGGCATGGGCCACTGCGGTGGCGGCGCCGGCCCCAACACCTTCGACACGATCGGCGCACTCGAGGCGTGGCGCGAGAAGAGCACGCCGCCGGCGGAGATCACCGCGTTCAATCCGCAGACGGGTCTGTCGCGGCCGATTTGTCCGTATCCGCAGTACGCGAAATACAAGGGCACGGGCAACATGAAAGACGCGGCTAACTGGTCTTGCGTAGCCCCGTAGGGCGCGTCCTTTCGGACGCGCCTGTGAGGCCGGTCCGAAAGGACCGGCCCTACCCCGTCCAGAAAAACCATGAAGACAACTCTATTTGCATTAGCTGCGTTCGTTGGCGCGCTCTGCGTCGCAGAAGCGCAGTCGCCCGAGCCGAAACCAGCGTTCCCACAGCAGACCAAGGCACCGGCGCCGTCCAAGCCGTCGGCGCCGTTCGAGATCACCACGATCACCAGTCGCCTGAGCGCGCCGTGGTCGTTTGCGTTCCTGCCCGACGGCAGCTATCTCGTCACCGAATCCGCTGGCACGATGCGCATCGTCAGGCGCGACGGTGTCGTACTGCAGCCGATCGCCGGCGTGCCGCCGGTGAAGGTCGTCGCCGCGCAGGGACTGCACGACGTCCTGCTCGACCCGAACTTCGCGCAGAACCGGCTGATCTACTTCACCTACTTCGCGCCGCCACGTGGCCAGGCACCGGCCATCTGGCCGAACGAGCACTTCTACGAAGAGGTATGGACCAAGTCGCTGGCCGAGCGCAGGACGATGCAGCTCGGCGCCGAGCGAGTCGCCCGCGCGCGGCTCACGCCTGACAACACGCGTCTCGAGAACGTCGAGGACCTCATCGAAGGCGTCGAACGCCGCATCGTCCTCTCCCGCGACGGCACGCTGTTCGTGACCGGCGCGGACCGCTTCCGCTTCTACGACTCCGACATCGACGGCGTCGAGCACGACTTCACCGACAACCCGGACATTCGCCGCAACTTCACCGGCCGGATCATCCGCATCAATCGCGATGGCTCGCTGCCGAAGGACAACCCGTGGCTCGGCCGCGCGACCGTGCTCGGCGAGACCTACGCGCACGGGTTCAAGGACTCCGAAGGCGCCGCGATCCATCCGGCGACCGGTGAGCTGTGGGCGATCGATCACGGTCCGCAGGGTGGCGACGAGATCAACATCATCCGGGCGGGTCGCGACTACGGCTGGCCGGACGTGTCGTACGGACGCCAGTACGACGCGCGTCAGACCAACGGGCGCAAGAACGTGCCGGTCGGCAGCGGCGCGACCTCACGCGAAGGCATCGAGCAACCGGTCTACTTCTGGGTCCCGTCGATTGCTCCGTCAGGAATGATGTTCTACAGCGGCAATCTGTTTCCCGACTGGAACGGCAACCTGTTCGTCGGCGCGCTCGCTGGTCAGCACCTGGTGCGGCTGGTGCTGAACGGCGATCGGGTGGCGGCGGAAGAGAAGCTGCTCGTCGATCTCAAGCAGCGCATTCGCGATGTCAGGCAGGGACCGGATGGCGCGATCTACGTGCTCGCGGGGAATGCCCTGCTCAGGTTGAGCCCAAAGAAATAACCAAGATAACCACGAAGGACACGAAGGCCACGAAGAGCACGAATGAAAATTTGCTCTTCGTGATCTTCGTGCCTTTGTACCTTCGTGGTTAACGTTCGTTCATCAGAAATCGAATTGGACGCTGAGCTTCGCCACACGCGCCGCGAGGATGGCCGTCGGCTGGAGCCATGTCGCGCCGGTGCCCGCGAACGTCTGGTTGTAGGTCGTCACGGCGCTCTCGTTGAAGATGTTGAACAGATCGAACGAGACGTTGGTACGCGTACGGCCGAAGCGCAACAGCTTGGCCATGCGGAAATCGACCTGATTGACGCGATCGCCATACATCGAGCCCGGCTCGACGATGTTCACCAGGGTGACCTGCTGATTTCCGGAGAGGTTGCGGCCGAGCGCGGGATTGACCTGCGCGTTGGTGATAAGCCAGTTGGATGTCAGGCTCTGCGCGGTAATGCCCGGGAAGTTGGAACCCACGAACGGACGGCTCGACCAGGTGCCGGCGACCTGCGCGTCGATGCGCGGTATCGTATAGGTCACCAGCCCCTTGAAGTTCGACTGATAGGGCGTCTGGTAATCGCAGAACGCCTCGGGCGACCGAACCCCAAACGTGGTTCGCGCCTCCGGGAGTTGCTGCAGCACCTCGCAGTTGGCGAAGGCGCTGCGTCCAATGGCGACGCCGCCCTGTACAGTCACACCCTGGATCCCTCTGGCCGAGACAGTGATATCAACGCCGTTGTAGGTTTCGCTGACGTCGCCAAAGTTCTTCTGGTGCGTGACGAAGTTGTCGATCAGCCCGAACGTACGGTCCGCCTTGAGCTCGTAGATGCCGTTGACAGCATAGCCGCCGCCGTTCGGCAGCAACGGGTTCGATGGGGCCGTGAGGTTGAAGCGATCGTAATCTGCGGCTGAGTACGCCCGGTTGTCGGTGATGGTCTGGTTGCCCCAGGTTCGGCGAACATAGGCAACTTCCACGGCGACGCGCGGCAGAATCTCCTGCTGCACGCCCGCGCTCAGATCCCAGCTGTACTCTCGGATGTTCCAGCCGTTGAGGATGTTGGGATCGTAGGTCGTGGTGGCGACCGGCTTTCCGAAATTCGGATTCCCCGCGCCGCATTCGCCGTTCGCCGCGGCGTTCAGCAGATCGCAGTCTGGCGCATAGTTCCCTCTGCGCGGATCGCCCTCCGGGAATGTCAGGTCGTTCCATGCCCGCGTCGCGTTGGTTGACACGCGGTTGGCGGGCTGCTGGAGCAGGCCGAAAGTGCCGTAAGCGTTGTCCGCCGTCGGGTAGCGGCCGAGGCTGAACTTGAGCGACGTCTTGCCGTTGCCGCGCAAATCGTACGCGGCGCCGACCCGCGGGTTGATGTCCTTCGGGCCGACGCCGGCGTCGGTGTCTGGGAACGTCAGCGGCACTGGAAGGAACACGTCCTGTCCAAACGTGCTCGCGGGATAGAAGCTCGTGATGTATTCCCAGCGCAGGCCTCCCTGCAGTGTCAGCCTTCCCATCGTCCACGTGTCCTGCGCGTACAGCGCCGTGGTGTCCATGTCGAACGGGTTGTTGGCGCCGTGGTTCGCGAAGATCTGGACGTTCGTTGGAACGCCATTGGCGAACGTGTAATGCATGCGGCGGTTGTTGTAGTACGCAACCGGGAACGAGTTGTACGTGGACTGGAGCTGCGCGCCAACCTTCATGTTGTGCGCGCCGGTGATGTACGACAGCGATGCACGGTAGGTGTACATTTCACCCCAGTTCCGCGCCCATGTGAGCCCGCGGTAGGTGATGTTGGTGATCGGACCGGGAACCGTGCCGGTATCGGTGACACGGATCATGTCCTTGTTCGTGTCGGCGCGCTCCTTGTCGCCGAACTGGGCACGCGGGCCCAGCCCGAAGAAGCCCTCGAGCAGCAGGCGGTTGGTCACCGGCGACGTCCATGACGCCTGCGCCATGCGAATCGGGTTGTAGAACCGCCCGTCGGCCTCCGGTGCCAGCGCCGTCGTCGAGAACGTCGCCGACGGTCCGCCGGCCAGGCCGCTGTTGTTGCACGACTGGCAGTTGACCTGCTCGTCCCACCAGAAGCCGAACTTGTTGCGCGGCGACGCCTGCCACGTCATGCGGATGCTCGAGTTCTTCCAGGTGCCGTCGTCCTTGGCTTGTTTGCTGTAGTCGGGATCGTAGAGCCACGCGTTGGGATTGTGGGCGTTCTTGTTCTCCCAGATTCCGGCGACGAGACTGCGGTTGCCCTGATGACGCCCTGTCCAGAAGAACCACAGACGGTCGCGCTTGATCGGACCGCCGAAGGCGCCGTTGACGTCCCACGACTTCAGCAGCTTGCCAGTGGCGCGCAGACCCGCCGCGACGTGGGCCGGGGTCAGATTGTTCGTCTGCCACCCCTCGCCGGCGTACGACGTGAAATACGTTCCTGAATACCGGTTGCCACCCGTGCGCGGCAGGATATTCATCTGCGGACCGCCGGTCGCCGCCTCGCCCAGCGCGCCCATCAGCGTGAACGTCACCTCTTCGCCGCTCGTGACTTCAGGCACGTACGACGACACGCCCATGCCCAGCCAGCCGATGCTGAGGCCATTCACCTGCACCTGGCCTTCGTTGCGCCGGCCGCCGTGCGCCTGGAACACGCTGAAGTTCGACGGCGCGACACCGCCGACATCCGAGCCTTGGATGTTCAGCGCCGGCACCAGGGCGGTGAGGCTCCAGTACTGCCTGCCGGATGGGATCGAGGAAATCAGCTCCTTGTCCATCGTCTGCGTCGTGCGCGAGCTCTGGACGTCAACGATGGGCGACTCACCCGACACGGTGATCGTCTCGGTGAGCGCGCCGACGCGCAGGTCGGCGTTGACAGTGGCCACGAACGACCCCTCGAGCCCGACTCCGTCGCGCCTGAATGTACTGAAGCCGCTCAGGCTGAACGTGACGGTGTACAGACCGGGACGGAGATCCACGATGCGGTACTGACCGGTGCTGTCGGTCACCACGGATCGGGTTTTTTCGATGAGCGCCGGGCTCGACGCTTCGACAGTGACGCCGGGCAACACAGCGCCGGAGGTGTCTTTGACGACACCAGTGATCGAAGCCTGCGCGTGCGCCACGCCCGCACTCATCACTAACGCGGCAAGCGCCGCCCCAAGGGTCAGCTTCAACAACCGCATACTGTCATCCTCCTCATCCCGCTGGTTGGTAGCTGGGTAGCTAAAAACTGAACGTCACGTTGAATCGCGCGAACCGCGGCGGCACGATATTGGTCGGCTGCAGCCAGGTCGCGCCGTTGTTCGAGAGCGCGAAATTCGAATCGAACGTCGTCGTATCGTTGGTGTTGAACAGGTTGTACAAATCGACGCCGATGTCTGCCCGCTTCGACCCGAAGCGGACGATCTTCGCGAACCGCATGTCCACCTGCGTCAGGCGCTCATCCGGGTAGAGCTGACCACTGGCCAGCAGATTCACCGTCGTCGTGCCGTTGGGCAGCGCACCTGCCGGCAGCCGGCCTCCCAGCAACTGCTGCACTGTCGCATTCGGCAAAATCACGTTGGCATTCAACGACGCACCGTTCGTGGCCGACGCGCCGCCGACGCCACCGATGTTGTTCGGATTCAGCGATCGGAACTGCCCGCTGACGAGCACGTCGATCTTCGGTAAGGTGTACGCGGCCAGCCCTCTGAGGGACGTCATGAAGGGCTCGGTCACGTGGCAGCCGCGCGGATCGGGGCTGTCGATCTTCACGACCGTCTCGCAGGTGTCACGCACGCCGCGTCCGGTGCTGGTCCCGCCCTGGAGCGTAAGGCCGTTGCGCATCCGCGCGTTGATCGAGACATTCACGCCATGCCAGTACTGTGTGCGCGCCGGGCCGAAGTCGGTCTCGAACGTCCGGTAGGTCTGCGCGCCGATTGCCACGAGACGGGAGTAGGTCGTCACCGGGTACCCGCCGCCGCCCGGCAGGTCGGGATGCTGCGGCGCGGTGTACGTCCAGGCGGTGTAATCAGACGGCGAGACCAGCTGGTTGTCATCAACGAAGAAGTTCTGGAACCAGCGCCGGTTGTAGCCGACGTCAACCGATACTCGCGGGAGCACCTCGTGCTGGACCGACACTCCGAGTTGCCAGTCGCTCGGACGCACCCCCCAGCCCTCGAGAATCGCCGGGTTGATGATCGTCGTGTTGGGATTCGGATTCCCGAAGTTCGCCGGATCCCCCGTGGCAGCGGCACAATCGTCACCACCGGTGGCCAGATTGTTCTGTCGAGCGGGGTTCCGCAGATCGCAGTCCACAACGAGATTCCCGTTGTCCTGCCACCCGCGGCCGACACCGACAAGATTGCTGTTCCTCTGGAATCGGAATGCCGGGTTGTTGGCGGTGTAGTTCTCGTCGTTGGTGGCGTTCTGCAGGTACTTGCCGACGTTCGCCTTGAGCGCCGTCTTCCCTGTGCCGAAGATGTCCCAGGCGCCGCCCCACCGCGTCGTGAGGTCGTTGTAGCCGGCCACGCTCACGGTGCGCGGGAAGACGATCGGGGCCGGATTGAATTTCGAGACCTCCGTCGTGCCGTTACCCTCGGCCGGTGCCCAGCTCGACGCGCGGTCGTACCGCACCGCACCTTGAAGCGTGAAGCGCCCTTTCGTCCATTGATCCTGAACGAAGAAGGCCGACGTCGCCGTGCGATCGTTCTGCTCCCATCTCGTCGCGAGGGTATACGAGACGCCGACCGGCACGCCGTTGTTGAACACGTAACGCAGCAGCGTGCTGTTTGCGTCCCTGGCCTGCAGCGATCGCTGATACGAGCCCTGATAGCCGACCTTCACGTTGTGCGCGCCCGTCACATACGACATCGACGCGCGCCAGTTGTTGGGATTCGCGTCGTTGTCCGCCCATCCGAAACCGAGCGGGTCGTACATGGCGCGATAGGTGAAGTTCGCACGATGGCCATCGATGGCTTGCTGTTCAGTCACAGCAATCAGATTGGTCAGCGCGTCCGGCGGCGCCTGCCCGAAGCCTGCCCACAGATACTGGAAGCGCGAGAAGCCGGCCTCGAGGAGCACTTTGCTCGAGATCGGCGACGTCCAGGTTGCCTGCGTGACGTGGTACGGGAAGTCGTGATACCCCGGCCACGATTCGGGCGAGGCCGTTGTCGTCCCCAAGCCGATCCAGTCTGATCCGCGTCCACGACAGCCGCCGCCGCCGGACGTGATGGTCCCGCCCGAACAGCGGTGCTGGTACTCGTGGGAGAAGGAGACGCGGTTCTTCGCACTGACCTGTGCGGTCAGCTTGACCTGGAAGATGTCGCGCCGGTTTGCGCTGCGTCCCTCAACCGACGTGTCCTGCGCGTACGCCCACGTGTTCGCGTTGCCGGCGTTGCGATTGGCGAACAGACCTTCGACGAACGTCGCGCTCCCGAAGTCGCGAACGGAACCGAAGAACCAGAGACGGTCACGCTTCAGCGGTCCGCCGAGCGAGCCGCTCACATCGTACTGGTTGAGGAGTGCTGGAGGCCTCGTCAAGCCGATGCTGCGCAGATAGTCGTCGATGTTGTCCGACCGCAGCCCGTTGCCGGTGCCGCTGTAGAACGCGCTGCCGTTGAATGCGTTCCCACCCGAGCGCGGAATGAGGTTGACGCTCGGCCCGCCCGCTTCCGCTTCGCCAAGACCGCCAGACACGAGCACCTGCATCTCCTCCGAGTTGGCGACGTCGTAGATGAAGGTTGACACCCCGCCGCCGTTGAACGACGCGGCCACCGGCATACCGTTGATGAGCATGCGCCCCTCGTTGGCGCGGCCGCCGTTCGCGGTGAAGAACGTCATGAATGGTTCGGTCAACGCGCCGCGCGAGGTGTTGTCCGTCACAATCCCCGGGATGGCAGCGAGCAGTGCGCCATACGTGCGCGTCACGGGAGCGGTCGCGAGTATCTCGGCGGTGATCACCATCTCGCGGCGTGTCGTCTGCGTGTCGACGATCGGCGTTTCCCCCGTCACCGTAATCGTTTCCTGGAGAGCTCCGACCCGGAGATCGGCGTTGATGGTCGTCACGCCCGATCCGGCGAGCACGACACCCTCGCGAACCACGCGCGTGAATCCCTGCAGAGAGAACGTGACCGAATAGGTGCCCGGTGACAGGTCGGTGATGCGGTACTGCCCTGACCCGTCGGTGACCGCGCTGCGGGCGCGTTCGATCAACGCCGGACTGCCAGCCTCGACCGTGACCCCTGGCAGCACTGCGCCGGACGTGTCGCGCACCACACCGGTGAGCGTCGTCTGTGAATGAGCGAGAGAAGGTAGAAAGAGAACGGAGCCGACGACAAAGACGACGCCAAGCAGTCTTCTCATGACCAAGCTCCTTTCGCAGAAGGGGACGCTACGGCCGGAACCGGCCGCGACAGGCCGGAACCGGTCAATTACCCGCCCGCTGCGCACGCCGAAAGGACTCGATGACCCGGAGGACCCGAAGGACTACCCGCCCGCTACTCAGATGACTGCGTTCGGATGAGACTGATGGCTAAAGAGAATAAGGAGATGCGGCTCTTGTTAAGAATGTAAAAGACGTGCCGACTTATACGCCCGGTACGGGGGTCTCGTCAAGGTGGTTAGTGGTTGGTGGTTAGTGGTGAGTGGTTGGTGGTAAGCGGTTCAGCAACCACCAACTACCAACCACCAACCGGTCTATTTACCGCGGATTGTCGTGATGCGAGCCGTCGATGATGTGCTCGACGTCGCGATCTTCACAGCGCGCCGGCTCTTCGATCTCGATGTCGGTAATCCACATCACCTGCGGCTTCAGCGCCCACGGCTCGGTCAGGATCGCGGGGTCCTGCACCGTCGCGCGCCACTCGATGGTGTCGCCGACACGGCGGAACCGCTCGGTCACCTTGAGATTCTTCGTGTGGAACGCGCCGTTGTCGGTCAGCCAGGTGTCCTCGTTGAAGCCGACGGTCTCGACGATGAGTGTGTCGCCTTCGATGCGGCCGATCGCATCGCCGAGATAGCTTTCCGGCACGTCCTTGCGGTGCGGCCGTCCGTCGGTCGGGATGATCCGGAAGAACGCACCATTCACATCGTCATAGAGGAAGACGACCTCGCGCGCGTTCTGCACGATTTTGGTGGGCGGCCCGATTCGCGGGACGCCGGGTGCCTGACACCGGAGGTTGGTGTCTACCTCGACCTGCCGCTTCTTCAGATCGGCGACCTTGGCCTGGAACTCGGGCTTGTACTTCGGGAAGTCGGTCTGCACCGGTGGGAACGGCGCCGGCGGCGCGCCGCCTGGCGCGGGACCGCAGGCGATCAGACAGATCGAGCCGTCCGTCTTCTTCACCGGGCGCACGAACTCGATGCCGCCCAGGTGATCCCAGGTGCCGTTGAAATCGACGCGGCCGTCGGCGAGCTTCGGCGTCGGCTTGGCCGACAGCTTCTGCAGCTGCTGGACGGTTCCGCGATCGGGTGCGCGCGCGGCGATCTGCGCCAGAGCGATGCCGGTGACGCCGAGCAGCGCAAGGGTCGCGGCGGTGGGGATCAAGAAACGATGTGTCATGTTCATTGCCCCGTTGGCGCGAACGAATGTCCGTCCGCGTAAGTGATCTTGTTGATCCACCCGAGATGCTTGGATCCATCGCGAGCCGGTACGGCGTTGATCGTCACTTCCTCACCGGCCTTGCCCTGCAGTGCTTCCTTGGTCAGACCAGCGCGCCGCATCATGGCCGTCGGCAGCGTGGCCAGCGCCCAGGTGTTCGTCGTCCCGTCGGCTTCCTTGACGTCGAGATGGACGTAGATGTGCGGGTTGATCCAGTCCACCTTGGAGATGACGCCTTTCAGCGTCATCGGCTTGGACATGTCGAACTGTCCGGGGACCGAATGATGCGCCACGAGCGTGGCTGCCGCGCTCACGGCGATGACTGCGGCGGCGAGAATCGTGCCTACTCGATATCGCATCGCGCTTCCTCTCCGCAGAGAGTATGCCTCCGGTGATAGCGGGTCAACTCCCAACGCCCAACTGCCAACACCCAACCACTCCCAACGCCCAATTCCCAATCGAGAACCTTGGGAACGGTTGGGAGTTGGGAATTGGGAATGGTTGGGCGTTGGTAGTTGGAAGTTGGAAGTTAATTACGTCACAGCAACTTGTGCTTCGCGAGGAACTCGCGGATCGTTGTGTAAATCATCGTCCGCTGCTCGGGCGTGAAGTTGCCGTGGCCGCCGCCGGGAATCGTGATCAGCTGATTCGGTACTCCGGCCTTGGTCAGCGCGTCGTGCAGCCGCACGGCGTGCTGATACGGCACGACGCGGTCGGCGTCGCCGTGGATGGAGAGGATCGGCGGCAGTCCGGCACGCACATAGGTGAGCGGCGAGACGCGCTTCGCGATCTCCTCGCGATTTGGCAGGCTGCCGAACCACGTCATCGCGGCGTTGGCGCGATTGGGACCCTCGATCACGTCGTAGACGTCGGTGATGCCGAACCAGTTGATTGCCGCCGCGGGCTTTGGGACTGCCGCTGCTCCGGCGCACTGCCGATCGAGGCCCGCGCTCTCAGGAATCATCGCGCTGGTCAGCGAGAGATGACCGCCCGCTGATTCGCCGGTGACGACGATGCGTGTGACGTCGATCATGTAGGTCTTCGCCTGCGCGGCGAGAAAGCGCAGTGCGCAGAGGCAGTCCTCGACCGCCGCCGGCGCCGGCGCGACGCGCGCGAGACGATACTCGACGTTGACGACGTTCCAGCCCATTTCCATCCAGGGAAGAATCTTGGTGACCGCCCCCTCCTTGTTGCCGGCAGCCCAGAAGCCGCCGTGGAAATACACCACCGTCGGCTGCGGGGCTGTCGCGCCGCGGCGGTAGTAGATATCCAGCTTCGACTCGTAGTTGCTGGAGGTGAGATATGTGAGGTTTGGTGCGGTCTGGTAGCTGCTATCCGCGTGCACCGCCCAGGTCGCGGAGGATGACTGCGCGGATGTGCGTGGCGCGGTCGCGATGAAGAGCAGCATCAGGATCAAGAGGGAGAGTCGTCGCATGGGGCGAGAGGATACTCGATACACGTTAGAATTCGCGACACATGAAGCGCCTCCAGCTAGCCTGCCTCGCGTTCCTGGTTTGTCTCACGATGCTTCCGGCCACGGCGCAACGCTACGCCGCGCGGCGAGACGGCGACGTCGTGCAGCTGATCGACACAGGAACCGACACGCAAGTCTCGATCGCGCCATCGATCGGGAATATCGCCTTCCGGATGACCGTGAAGGGCCACGACGTTCTGCGCTGGCCGCACGCGGACATGGCGGCGTTCAAGGCGAACCCGAATCAGACCGGCATTCCGTTCATGGGCCCGTGGATCAATCGCCTCGACGAACAGGCGTTCTTCGCCAACGGCAAGCGCTACGCGTTCGACATGAGCCTCGGCAACGTCCGCGGTGCGATTCCGATTCACGGCTTCCTGACGTCCACATCCGAGTGGCGCTTGTTGTCAACGGACGTCGGCCAGGGGGGCGCCACGGTGACGAGCCGCCTCGAGTTTTCCCGCCAGCCGTCGTGGATGAAGCAGTGGCCGTTCGCGCACACGATCGAGATGACCCACATCCTGCGGGACGGCGTGCTCCAGGTGCAGACAACGATTACCAACCTCAGCGCGGAGCCAATGCCGGTCTCGATCGGCTTTCATCCGTACTTTCAGTTGACCGACTCGCCGCGAAACGACTGGACGATCTCGATCGGCGCGCGCACGCATCTGAAGCTGACAGAGAACAAGCTGCCGACCGGCGAGACCGAACCAATCGGCGCGCCGTACACAGGTGGCGTGCCGCTGCGCGACTACGACATCGACGACGGCTTCATGGATCTCGTGCGCGACGGGCAAGGCCGCGCCACGATGAGCGTGAGCGGCAAGGCGCAGCGACTCGACGTGCAGTTCGGCCCCAACTACCGCGCCGCCGTCGTCTGGTCGCTGAAGCCGCACAGCTTCATTTGCTTCGAGCCGATGGCCGCCATTACCAACGGGCTCAATCTCGCGCAGAAGGGGATCTACAAGGAATTGCAGCACGTCGCGCCCGGCGGCACCTGGCGCGAGAGTTTCTGGATTTCGCCTAAGGGTTTCTGACGATCGTCAACTCCCAACGCCCAACTGCCAACGCCCAACCACTCCCAACTTCCGACTCCCAATTGAAGGTTCTTGGGAGTTGGGAATTGGGAGTTGGGAGTGGTTGGGAATTGGCAGTTGGAAGTTGGGAATTTACGAGATCAACTCATGCAGGTGGAAGTAATGTTTGCCGAGTTTGCCGCCGTAATTACCTGCCGTGATCTCCACAACGCCAGGGCGGCACGCTGCGGCAAGGCCAGCGCGCAACGCCTGCTCGATCGCCGGCCGATCGAGGCCGTCCACGACGATCTCCAGAACTGAGTTGACCTGCGCCGGGAGCTGCGTCTCAACACCCGAGCGACCGCGTAACGTCGGACAGTACGCGTCGTTGGTTGACGCGATCATGTTCTTGTACTTCTTCGCCCCGACTTTACTTCCCGCGCGCACGATGCCGCCAGGAAACGGCAGGATGACGCCGCGCACCCTGCGCATCGCTTCGACCGCCGCTTCCGCAGCCGCGAGCGCCGCCGCCTGATGCGCGGCGAGGATGAGCATGTTCCCGCCGCCGATGGCCTTCTGAACGCCAAACGATTCCTGGACGAGGAACTCGCCTTCCATCACGGGAATCCGCCAGTAGCGCTGACCGTTGAGCACCTTGCTCGCCTGGAACTTGTCGCCGAAGTGCCGCAGTTGCCCGCCGACAATCACGCGATCGGGCGCATCAGCCAGCCCGTCGAAACACGCGGTCGTCGGACACGTGAGCACGGTCTGCCCAACGCGATCGATCAGCTGACGCTGCAGGCCCTCTGCATCGAAACCGAACAGCAGCACGCTGACTCCAGGACGACGGTCGGGCGTGACCTCCGGGTCGAGCATCGTCTCGATGCCCGCCTCGACCTTGCAGCCGATGACCGACGTCGCGAAGCCGGTCATCGATTGGGCCGCGGTCCGCGTCCACTCGGCCGACTGGGCGGTGATCACGACGCGCGCGGCCCGCATGGTGAAGGCCTCGGCAAACGTGTCCACGATCCGAACGCCGTTTCGCTCGATGCTGTCTCTCTGTTGGCGGATTTCGCGAGGCTCGCTGCTCATGTCGGTCGTTCAGTGTACAGCGGCGGCCGCTCAGCCCAAGTGGTAAGGGTTGCGGTTTTCCTGTACGATCGAAGGCACTTGTCGCAACGTGCCAATGAGTGAGCGATTTATCCTTATTCCCGGGCGGACCAGCAAGCAGGGCTGCGGCGTCAGCGAGGGAAAGTTCGACGAGAGCTATCAACACGAGATCAACACGCTGCAGGTGGCGCCCGCGGATATGAAGCGGATGGGGCTGGCCAACGGCGACCGCGTACGGGTGACCACCGAGAGCGGCCGGCAGATTGATGTTGCCGTGGCCGCCGCGACAGGCGACGAGCTCCCGCCGGGACTGCTGTTCATCGCGTATGGCGATCTGTCCAGCCGGCTGATGGACGGCGAGACGCACGGGTCGGGCATGCCGACGAGCAAAGGATTCGACGTCACGATGGAGAAGGTGTAGTGTCCGGCTTCAGCCGGACTGAATTGCCCCAATGAGCACTCCCGTCGCCACGACCAAGCCGGCCGAGCCCGGCACAACCCTGATCGAAGATTCGACCTGCACCTTCTGCGGGTGCGTGTGCGACGACATCGACATCACCGTCAAGGACAACCACATCGTTGACGCCAAGCGCGCCTGCGTGCTCGGCAAGGCCTGGTTCTACAACCATCACGCCGACGATCGTCCGAGCTGCCTGATCGAAGGGCAACCGGCATCGGTCGAGGCCGGCGTCGAGCGCGCGGCCCGCATTCTCACCGACGCCAAGTACCCGATCATCTACGGCCTGAGCGACACCACATCAGAAGCGCAGCGCGTCGCGGTCGGCATCGGCGACACGATCGGCGGCACGGTCGATACAACGACCAGCGTCTGTCACGGGCCCTCCGGTATGGCCTTCCAGGGCGTCGGCGAAGTGACGTGCACGCTCGGCGAGATCGCCAATCGCGGCGACCTGATCATCTTCTGGGGTGGAAACCCGGCGGAGAGCCACCCGCGGCACTTCACGAAGTACAGCCTGATGCCGAAGGGCATGTTCGTGCCCAACGGCCGCAAGGATCGCACCGCGGTCGGCGTGGACGTGCGCAAGACAAAGACCGCCAAGGCGATGGATCTGTTCTTCCAGATCAAGCCGCGCGCCGACTTCGAAGCGCTGTGGACACTGCGCGCGCTCGCCAAGGGTATCGACATCGATCCAGAACAGGTCAAAAGCGACACTGGTATCGAGCTGGCGCGGTGGCAAGACCTGATGGACCGGATGAAGGCCGCGAAGTTCGGCGTCATCCTGTTCGGCATGGGTCTGACGATGACGCGCGGGAAGCATCTGAACAGCGAGGCGCTGCTGTGCCTGGTGCGCGACATGAACGCCTACACGCGGTTCGTCGCCAAGCCGATGCGCGGTCACGGCAACGTGACCGGTGCCGACAACGTCGTGACCTGGCAGACCGGCTATCCGTTCGGCGTGAACATGTCCCGCGGCTATCCTCGCTTCAATCCCGGTGAATACACGACGTCCGACACGTTGGCCCGCGGGGAAGCCGACGCCGCGCTTCTCATCGCGTGCGACCCGATGGCGAACTTCAGCCAGCCGGCCCGCGAGCGGCTAATGGCCATTCCGTATATCGCCCTGGATCCCAAGGACACACCGACGACGCGCGCAGCCACGGTGGCGTTCACCACCGCCACGTACGGGATCAACACTCCGGGCACCGTCTACCGCATGGACGATGTGCCGATCTTCCTGCGTCCGGCGTTTCCCTCGTCACATCCCAGCGACTTCGACGTCCTGTCCGCGATTCAGCGACGAGTGACGGAGCTGAAGAAATAGGAATCCATTCGGCTTCTGATGAGTAGCGGCTTCTTCAAGGTTGCAGGCGGGACTGTCTACGATCCGGTTCACGGCATCAACGGGGAGCGCCGCGACATCTGGATTCGTGACGGAAAAATCGTCGACGCTCCCCCGGCACCCGATGTTCGTCCAGACAAGACCATCGACGCATCCGGTCTGGTCGTGATGCCGGGCGGCGTCGACATGCACTGTCACATCGCCGGACCGAAGGTGAACTCGGCTCGCAAGATGCGGCCCGAGGACAAGCGGAAGGCCGAGAAGGTCGTCCGCACGGCGGGCACGCGCAGCGGCACGATGGGCAGCGTTCCCAGCACGTTCGCCACTGGATACAAGTACGCGGGCATGGGCTACACCACGGCATTCGACGCCGCGATCCCGCCGCTGGCCGCGCGGCACGTCCATGAAGAATTCGAGGACACGCCCTGCATCGACAAGGGCTTCTTCGTCCTCATGGGCAACAACCATTTCGTCATGCAGTCGATCCAGCGTAAAGAGCCGGAGCGCCTGCGGTCGTTCATCGCCTGGTTGTTGGGCGCGGCCAAAGGCTACACGCCGAAGATCGTCAACCCTGGTGGTGTCGAGGTCTGGAAACAGCTGCCCAGCGGCAACGTCCACGGGTTGGACGAGAACGTCGAGCATTTCGGCGTCACCGCGCGGCAGATCATCGAACAGGTCGCGCGCGCCGTCGAGGAGCTGCGGCTGCCACACTCCGTGCATCTGCACTGCAACAACCTCGGGATGCCGGGCAACTGGCGGACCACGCTCGAAACGATGAAGACGTTTGGCGACTCGCGTGGCCATCTGTCGCACATCCAGTTTCACAGCTACGGCGGCGGCGACGCCGACGAGACGACGTTCAACAGCAAGGCCAAAGAACTGGTCGAATACGTCGATGCCCATCCGAATCTGACCGTAGACGTCGGGCAGGTGCTGTTCGGCGAAACCACCACCATGACCGCGGACGGACCGCTCGGTTACTACTTGAGCAACGCGTTCAAGAGCAAATGGTTCTCGTCCGACACCGAGATGGAATCGGGGTGCGGGATCGCCCCCATCGAGTACAAGAACACGAGCCTGGTGCACTCGCTGCAATGGGCCATCGGCCTCGAGTGGTATCTGCTCGCCAAAGATCCGTGGCGGGTCGTGATGAGCACCGATCACCCCAACGGCGGGTCGTTCCTCGCCTACCCGCAGATCATCCAGCTGTTGATGGACCGGACCTATCGCCACGACATGCTCAAGCAGGTGCACCCGGCGGTTCTGGAACGGTCGACGCTCGGCGATCTCACCAGGGAGTACAGCCTCTACGAGATCTGCATCATCACCCGCAGCGGCCCGGCGAGGATCCTCGGTCTGCCGAACAAGGGCCATCTCGGCCCCGGCGCCGACGCCGACATCACCATCTACACGCCGAACGACGACAAGACGAAGATGTTCGAGATGCCGCGCGCCGTGATCAAGAGCGGCGTGCTGATCGTGGATCAGGGCGAGATCCGTGAGCCGCTCACCGGCAAGCTGCTCTACGTCGCGCCGGAGTACGACAGAGGCATCGAGTCCGACGTCGCCGACTGGTTCGAGAAGTACTATTCGATTCGCTTCCGCAATTACCAGGTGCCTCTCGAATACCTGCACGGCGCCGAGGAGATTCCGACCACGTAGTGTCCGGCTTTAGCCGGACCTGAGGACACATGCTGACGCTTCGCTACAAGGCCGAGACGCCGATTCCGGTCGAAGTCGAGGGCCTGACGCCATCGGCGGTCCGGACGATGCCCCTGGCCGAGATCGAGCGATTCGAGATCTTTCACGGCAACCGCAAGCGTCCGCTCGCCGAGTTTTTCGACGTGAGCGGCGATCCGTCCGATGCCCGGTTGGAGTTCGAGGGCAGCCTGTCCGGCGTTCACTGGATCGGCGCGCAGATGTCGGAGGGCGAAGTTCACATTCGCGGCGATGCCGGCCGTCATGTCGGCAGTGAGATGACCGGCGGCACGATCCACGTCCACGGGAATGCCAGCGACTGGGTCGGCGGTGAGATGCATGGCGGGCTGATCCACGTCCACGGTCACGCAGGCCATCTGGTGGGAAGCGCCTACCGCGGAAGCCGGCTCGGCATGACCGGTGGAACGATTCTCGTCGATGGCTCAGTGGGTAATGAGGTTGGTCTCACGCTTCGTCGCGGCCTGGTGGCAATCGGCGGAAACTGTGGTGACTTCGTTGGCGCCAACATGATTGCCGGCACCGTGCTCGTCTTCGGCGAGTCCGGCAATCGGCCTGCAGCCGGCATGCGGCGCGGGACGGTGGGGTTGCTTGGCGGGCACCCTCCGGCCTTGCTGGTGACCTTCCGCAAGACGTGTGTCTGCAAACCGCCAGTCCTGCGACTGGCCCTCGCCCACTTGCAGTCGCTCAACTTCCTCGTGCCCGACGACTGTTGGGACGCCGACTACGGCGTCTACAACGGCGACCGCGTCACGGTTGGCCGCGGCGAGATTCTCGTTCGCGAATCGTAAGCCGCTCGGGCGTCCGCCTAAAGGCGGACACTACGTCATCGCAGGGCTCGTTTGTCGCCCTGCCGCACGGTGACGAACGTCCTGTCCAGAAACTCGAGGAACGGCACGACGACTCGCCTGCTGCTGCCGAGCGACTGTCGCAGGTCGCTGACCGTCGCGGGCCCATGCTTCGCGACAAACGTTTTGACCTGCGCGGTCGCCTGCGCGACGGCCGAGGCGCTCAAGACGAGCTCGGCGCTGATCTCGACCACTTCACCACTTTCGATGAGGAACTTGAGCGCTCGTTGTGAGGCCGCGTCTGGCGTCAGCTCTTTGCGCGACGGTGGCTCGAGTGGCTGCGCCGAGAGTGCGCGACGGATCGTCTCACCAGCGGCGCGCAGCGGATCGGGAAGCTGCGCCCGATGCGACGCACGTTGGATGACCGACCCGGATCGCGCGAAGCCCTGCTCGCTCAAGTTCGCGATCAACGCGTCGAAGACCTCGTCGAGCGGGAACTCTTTCGTGATCGCAGTGCGCAAGTCGGTGACCGACAGGCCGAGCCGCTCCGGGTGCTGGCGATGCACATCGTCAATGAGCTGTCCGGACCGCCGAAGCGCGGCCTTCCAGATCGCGGCATTCACGATCATGTCGCCAGCGACAAATACCACTCCCTCGCGAGAGAGTTGCTGAACGGCCGCGTCGATCTCGTCTCGGCTGAATCGGGTCTTGACGAAGGCGCGCGACGCGCGAAGGGCGACACCGCGAGCCACGTGCTTTGCGACACACTGCGCCGGCACGTCAAGCGAATACGCGAGATGTGCCAACCACTGCTGGCGGTCACTCGCTCGAAACGCTTGCCGCGACGCGTCGGGATCGAGCACACGAGCACCGGCCAGGGTCTGTTGTTCGGACCAGTCACGAATCGTGAGACGGTCGCCGGCAAACAGAAAGACCGGCGCCTCGAGGCGCAGCTGCGCGATCTCCCGCTCCCCGACGGCCAGCTCATTTCCAGTGCCCAACGTCACGTGCGCCGGCACGTTGCCGCTGCCGAAATGCACGCGGACACGCACGGCGGTTTTCAGCGGACGGCTGGCTCTCGCAGAAATCTCCAGCATCACGTCGATGCTGTCGCTCGCCCGGCCCATGTCGGGCAGCGTGATCACGTCGCCGCGACGCACCCCGGCGGTCGGGTTGATATCCGTCAGGTTCAGCGCGGTGCGCGTGCCGGGTCCACTCGCATCGACATCACGTCCGTGCGATTGAACGCGACGAATGCGCGCGGGGTGCCCGCCCGGCTGGATGACAACCGATTGGCCGCGCTGAAGCCGTCCTCCAGCCAGCGTGCCGGTGACGACCGTTCCTGCGCCGGCCAGCGTGAATACACGATCGACGGCCAGCCGTGGTTTACCGATATCGCGCGGCGCCGGTGCGATGGACAGCTCGCGTGCCATCGTCGCTCTCAGAGCATCGAGCCCACGCCCGGTCACGACTGACGTCGGCACGATCGGCGCGTTGGCAAACACGCTGCCCGCGAGCTGCTGACGGATGTCAGCGACCGCGGCGGCCTCGTCTGCGGCCAGATCGGCTTTGGTCAATGACACGACGGCGCGACGAACGCCGAAGTAGCTCAGGATGTGCAGATGCTCCTCCGTCTGCGGCATCCATCCATCGTCAGCGGCGACGATCAGCAGCGCCAGGTCGATGGCGCCGACACCGGCGACCATGTTCTTGACGAAGTCCTCATGCCCTGGCACATCGACGATGCCGACGTGGATCGGCGAGCCCGATGCCGGCGACGGCAGCTCGAGGTGCGCAAACCCCAGATCGATCGTGATCCCGCGCGCCTTCTCTTCGGGCAAGCGATCGGGATCGGTTCCGGTCAGCGCCTTGATGAGCGCGCTCTTCCCGTGATCGACGTGCCCGGCGGTGGCGACGATGTAATGCGTCGCGTCTGACATCAATGAGAACGTTACTCCGCCGATACCGCGAGCAGCGCGCGGATCACTGCCGCGTCCTGGTGGGGAAAGACGGTCCGCAGATCGAGCTTGAGAGTGCCCCGGCCGACGAAGGCAATCACTGGCTCCGGCTGTGACCGCAGCCGGGCCGCGAGTGCCTGCGCTCCAATCTTCGGGTGACTCACCTCGAGCGTGACCGAAGAAAGCGCCGATCGCGGCAGCGTGCCCCCACCGATCTGTGCGCGTCCGTCACCGACTTGAAGGCGCAGCGGCCGCCCCTCGAGCGCCGCGACGATGCACCCGGCGCGGCGGCGGAGCTCGTCGTTGGAAACGTGCATCATCTCGAGAACGGGGATGCGCGTCTCGCCGCGCAAGTAGGCATCGGACGTGGACTCGAGCGCCGAGAGAACCAGCTTGTCGCACCGCATCGCTCGAAAGAGCGGCTCGCGCTTGAGCGCGTCGATCATCTTCTTGCGGCCCACGATGATGCCGGCCTGCGGACCGCCAAACAGTTTGTCGCCACTGAAGCACACGAGATCGACGCCCCGCTTCAGCACGTCCGCTGGCGTTGGCTCGTGTTCGACACCGTCGACAGTCTCGGTCGGAACGATTGCGCCGCTGCCGAGATCCTCGACGAACGGTACGCGCTTCTTCCGGGCCAGCGCCGCGAGATCCTCGGTAGACGGCGAATCAACGAAGCCGTCCATGAAGAAGTTGCTGCGATGCACTTTCAGAATGAGCGCGGTGTGGCGCGTGATCGCCTTGGCGTAATCGCTGACGCTCGTCTGGTTCGTCGTGCCCACCTCGCGGAGACGCGCGCCGCGCGCTTCGAGAATTTCCGGAATGCGGAACCCGCCGCCAATCTGCAGCAGCTCACCGCGGGAGATGATGACTTCGGATGCCTCGGTTCGACAGAAGTACTCGAGGATGAGGACCAGCGCCGCTGCGTTGTTGTTGACGACGGTTGCCGCGTCCGCGCCGCACAGAATCGCGAGCGCGTGTTCGAGATAGGCGCCACGGCTGCCCCGAGTGCCGTCAGTCAGGCTGTATTCGAGCGTGCTGTAGTTGGCGGCGACCTCCGTCAGCGCACGAATGGCGTCGGCAGCGAGCGGCGCGCGACCGAGATTCGTGTGGATGAGGACGCCGGTGGCATTGATGACCGGCATGATGCGCGACGCGCGCAGGCGGTCCAGCTCCGAACGGATATCCGCGACGATCGCGTCAGCGCCGGGAATCGATTTCTGCGAGCGGAGAGACTGCAGATGCCGGCGCACCGCGTGCACGACAACGGGCGCCGGAAGCCCGGTCTCGCCCAACGACTGCAGGATTCTGTCGACGGAGGGTATCGCTCGAAGACGTGCGGTCTTCATCTGATGGGATTCCCGCCCGGCCGACGTAGTGTCCGGCTTCAACCGGACCGTGCTGGCCATAACGAGATGCGAACCATTATGTCAGCGATCGTCTACCGCAAGGATCGTCGGCTTCTTCACGAGCGGGTTTTACACCGTGTTCACGATGACGAAAGGCGAACCGAGCGCGCCGGCGAAGTAGGTCAGCGGTCGTGCGAGCGGACTTCGCCGTCGGTGCAAGAGGGACTGACGCGTGCTGGTGCGAACCGTAATCACCGAATCGGTGCGGTGCGGGCTGCTGGCATGCCGCGTGGCGGGCGCGTGCGACCATGCCGAGCTCATTGCGAAGCCGGAAATCGGCCGCAGCGATTCCTCCGCGCGTGTTCCGTCATCGCGTTCGAGTTGCGTCGAATCACCACGGACAATTTGAGACCCTATGTAGGCACGTGACGGGTCGGCTGTATGTTGAGTCCCTCTTGAGCGGCTAACTCGAGAAAGGAGTTCAACATGATCAGCACGACCCATCAGGCGGAGTCTAACGCGCCGGCGTTGTATGCCGCGTTTGAACTCAGTACGAAGGAGTGGTGGGTGACCATGGCGGTCGGCCCACAGCACCGACCACTGCGGCGACGGATCGGGATAGGAGACCAGGACGCGCTTCAGCGCGTGATCGCCCTTGGCAAAGCACGGTTCGGCCTGTCAGCGGACGCGCCGGCGCGGAGTTGTTACGAAGCGGGCCGAGACGGGTTCTGGCCCCATCGCATGTTGACCTCGATCGGCGTCACGAATTTGGTCGTGGACTCGTCGAGCATCGAGATCACGCGCCGCGCCAAGCAGATAAAAACTGACCGCATCGACGGGGCCAAGCTGCTGCGGCTCCTGATGCGCCATTGGGGTGGCGAGCGAGACATGTGGCATGTCGTCCACGTGCCATCCCGCGAGCTTGAAGATATGCGACATGCGAACCGGACCCGCACCACGCTGCAGGTCGAGCGAACGCGCTATCGGAACCGCATTCATGCGCTGCTCATGCTGCACGGGATACGACTGCGGATCGATCGCACGCTCCCTGTGCGTTTGCCCCAGCTGCGCGATTGGGCGGGGCAACTGCTGCCGCTTGGCGTGCAACAGCGCATCCACACCATGTGGACGCTCCTTGCCGCTGTCGAGACCGAGCGAGTACGGGCGCGGCGCGATGAGGCGCGGGCGATTCGCACGGCCGCAGGTACGTGTGCGCAGCGCCTCACCCGGCTGCGTGGGATCGCCGCGCGGAGTGCCACCGTGCTGGCCGATGAGCTCTTTAGCCGGCAGCTGCGCAATCGGCGAGAGGTGGGTGGCCTTACGGGGCTTGTCTCGACGCCGCATCAAAGTGGCACGCGGCGCATCGATCAGGGGCTCACGCGTGGCGGCTTACCGCGCGTCCGGCATATCGCCGGCCAGCTGGCGTGGGCCTGGCTTCGCTATCAACCCACGAGCACACTCGCCCGGTGGTACCGAGCGCGGTTCCATGGACGCGGCTGCGTCGCGCAACGTATCGGCATCATTGCTCTCGCGCGACGATTGATTGTCGCGCTGTGGCGTTACACAACAGTCGGCCTCGTCCCTGAGGGCGCGTGCCTCAAGCCGTAATCGCGGGACGAGGCCCGCGCGAGACGCTACCCGGCTAAACGCGGAGGGGCTCACGACTCGAGCCCGTTTTTGAGTAGGGGCGCGTCGAACGATTTCCCCCTGCGCCGTAGGCGCATACAGGATCACGTGATCGGCTGAGAGCCGACACGCATAGAAGCTCGTAGCGAGCGTGCTCGCTACCCGTGGAAATCGCGCGCGGGCGAACAACGGAGACGTCACCTCCGCAGACCTCATGGCTTATAGGAGGTCTGCTCCGGTGACGTCTATCCAAAACGGTGGGACTTGACACCGACCGGCCTCATAGAAGCCGCGCAGCGGATGTCGCCTCGGGGTAGCAATTAGACGCGCGGGTATCGCAAGAGAACGAGCGGAGACAATTTCCCGGCGTGCGAATCGCGGCCGCGACGCGGTATACCCTCGGCTAACCA
>Ga0111538_10000649_pt1 | contig 47295 bp, 61 predicted proteins | sample SoiMethybrSBSTD1_FD_79669 | JGI IMG/M metagenome (GOLD analysis project Ga0111538, IMG submission 79669) | Bulk soil microbial communities from a Populus tree surrounding site in Tennessee, USA - Soil MetaG P. TD hybrid SBSTD1 (version 2)... | ecosystem: Environmental > Terrestrial > Soil >...
AACGAATGGTTGGAGAGGATAGATGATAAAATCGATGCCGGAACTACAGCAGGAGTTTCTGAAGAAGGCGCGAAGCATTAACTTGAAGGTTGATTGTGGTAGTGATGGTACGTTTAATTCTGATGTGGCGATTGTAGCTGAAGCTCCGGGTAGTAGGGAAGTACAATTGAAAGTGCCGCTTGTTGGTGGTAGCGGATCGCTCTTGTGGTCTACACTTAAGAAGCATCAATTACAGAGGGGTAACTTCTATATAACGAATGTAGTGAAGAGACAGCTAACATTTGGAGGATTAGATGCGGATAAAGTGCAGTTGCCCAAAGCCGAATATGATCACTGGGTTGGATTACTCAAATGGGAATTGGCTTGTCTACCAAACTTGCGCTACGTGTTGCTACTCGGAAACTTGGCTCTCGACGCCCTCTGTGGTCGTAAAGGCATTACGAAGTGGAGGGGCAGTGTACTTGACTTCGATATGTTCTCCCTCGCATCGAGTCAGCCACGAACTTATAAGGCTGTCGTAGCGAATAATCCCGCCGCTGTACTTAGAGAACCGAAGACTGAGATCTCATTTATAATGGACGTTGCTAAGCTGACTAAGGTGATGAGTGGGAAATGGACACCTTACGAGATAAAGGGTGAAGTTTGCTATGACTATAAAAGAGCGAAGGAAAGGATTGCGTACTACTCCGCTACTAGAAAACCTATCAGCTTTGATATCGAAACGGGAGGAGGAGAAACAGCGTGCATCGGATTGGCCGATGATAAGCATTATGGAACTTGCATTCCCTTCAGAGGTATCAGGGGTGAAGACTACTTTTCGCTCGAAGAAGAAGCTGATTTGCGAATGCGCTTGCAACAAATGTTCGCCAACGAACGACTCCGTTTTGTTGCTCAGAACGCGAACTTTGACATGTATTGGCTCTGGATTAAGGACAAGATACGGGTACATAAAGCGTGGTTCGACACCATGTTGGCACACCATTGTTTATATCCCAGTATCCCCCACGATCTTGGATATCTTTGTACACAATACACAACGCATCCGTATTATAAAGACGAAAGAGGCGAATGGAAAGATAAGGGTGACATCGACCTTTTCTGGCAGTACAATGTTAAGGACGTTTGCATTACTCTTGCGGTACAAGAGCGATTAGAAGTTGAACTTGAACAACAGAATCTGAGTAAGCTATTCTTTACACATATAATGAAATTGCAGCAACATCTAGTAACGATGACAGTGGGAGGAGTACTGATAGATGGAGAGGAAAAGGATACGTTCAGACACGAAGTTAGAGAGACAGTTGCCCGGCTCTTACAAGAATTCCACGGAGCGGTTGCGAAAGCGACTAATGACGATCAATTTAGACCTAATCCGAGTTCATTTAGAGATCGTGCGGAGTTATACTTCAATAGACTTAGACTTGTCGGACGAGGTACATCAACGGATGCGGCAAATAGAGAAAGAATGCGCCAACATCCTAGAACTTCTGAGGACGCACGAGAAGTACTCAGGTATCACGACGAATGGGCCAAAGAGTTCAAGTTCTTAAGTACTTATGCTGAGAGTGATATAGATGAAGATGGAAGAATGAGATGTGAGTGGAGACAGACTGGAACGCAAGCGGCCCCCGGTCGACTAAGCAGTGCGCAAACACTACTCGGGACGGGGGCCAACTTGCAGAACCAACCAACAAAAGCAAGGAGAATGTTCGTTGCAGATGAAGGTTATGTGTTCATCTATTTTGATTTGTCACAAGCAGAAGCACGCTACGTGGCTTGGGAAGCTGAGATACCGAAGTGGAAAGAACAATTTGAAAGAGCAAGATTAGATGGAAGCTATGATTGTCATAGGGCTTTGGCAAGCGAGATGTTCAATGTCCCTTACGAAGACGTGCCTACCACTGACGAAGATGCAAGCGGAAGTAAAACGATCAGGTTCATTGCGAAGAGATGCAGGCATGGACTGAATTACAGGATGGCCCCGGAACGGTTGGCGGAGACCACGGGCCTTCCGATCCAACGAGCGCATGAGAGCTACATCATGTATCATCGCCTTACACCTGAGCTTCGTAGATGGTGGGGAACGCTTGAGAAGGAGGTACGTTCCACCCGTATGCTGTACAATGCCTTCGGCCGCCGTCTGTACGTGATGGAGCGCCTGACCGAAGATAGTATGGAGTCCATTGTTGCTTTCAAGCCTCAATCTACAATTGGAGATAAGGTCAGTCAAGTGATTTATCAATGTCACGAGGATGACAGATGGGACAGACGAAGGGAGCGAATCTGTCTGAATGTACATGATGCACTTGTTGGATTAGCTACGGCAAGTCGGGCGAAGTCGTGTCTTCAGATTATGAAACACTACGCTGAACAACCTATACTTGTAAGGGGCGAACAGCTAGTGATCCCTGCGGATATGGGGATGTCTGTAGCCGATGAGCAAGGGAAACATCGATGGAGTAATATAAAGAAGGTGAAATTATGAATGACTTCGATGATTATCAGAAGAGGCAGGGTGATATATATTCGGAAGGTAAGGCAATTGAATATTTATCATTGAAGTTGTGTAGTCATACGGGGAGACTTGCGAAAGAGGCAGCTAATATTGCTAGAGGGGATTATGAGAATAAGGGAACACATGCTTATCAAGATGTTGTTGAGGATATCTTAGGGGAGTGTCACGATATCGTGAGATATGTAGCTATAATTACGACTGTACTTGAGAGGAAGTTGAGCGATGTAGTTGTATATGGAGAAGAAGCGAAACACATAGGAGGATAAGATGGCTACGAGAGCCGAACGCGAGCAGGAAGAAGCTGACCGTGAGAAGGCAGAGAAGCAGCAACGCGATCAGCAGCAGAGACAAGGACACGCTACCGGACAGCCGGGAGCGCAGGCTCAAGACGCTGTGAATGCAGAACAGCGACGTGTTGCTGATGAAGCTGCGAAACAGCAGAAAGCCTATCTTGATGAGATGAACAGGAAACTTGGCGACTTCGTGAACACCGCTGCGAGTATGAAGGATAAAGATCCGCAGTTGCTCAACTATACTGTGGAGGCGTTGAAGCGAGCCGCAATGCAGTTGGAAGGTGCGACTCCTCCGAATCTTAACCTTCAAGGACAGCCTCAACCGCGTAATCTGTAGGACATAGATGCTCAGTATCAGTGGCCCGAAAGATAGTTATATCGAACTCTTTATGAGTCTGCTGAAGGATCAGGAGACGCCTAGTGAGTACGACTTCTGGGCTGCTGTGTGGACGGTTGGTGCGGTAATAGGTCGTAGCTGCTTCATCGACCGTCCACGAGCACCCATCTATTTTAATTGGTACATTATTATATGTGCCGAATCTGGTATGACACGTAAGAGTACCGTGATTAACTTCGCTAATGATATGATAGAGGGATGCCTGCCAGAAGGAGCAGAGGTTTTACAGAATAAGACTACCCCTGAGAAATTGTGGACGCTAATGGCTAATCAAAGTGGAGAGAGAGGTAAGAGTCATGTCGTCATTAACGTATCCGAGCTTGTCACATTCTTCGGGCGAGAAGGGTATTCGATGGGTATGCCCATCTTGCTCACTGATCTTTACGATTGTCCGACTAAACGGGAAGGTGGAGGAAGTGTTAACTACGGAAGCTTACCTCTCCTTAATCCTTTCATCACATTTATCGCCGGCTCAACACCGTCATGGCTTATACGCGCAATCAACCCAGACGTTATCGAAGGAGGATTTACATCGCGCGTTATCTTCGTGAGTAGTGAGGCGAGGAAGAAGTTGATCTTCTGGCCCGACAATGTACATCAACCGAGCATTAAAGCTGCGAAGGAATATTTAAATGCTATTAGAGAACACGCCACTAAACTCAAGACAATCTTACCTGATGAAGAAGCGAAGAGGTTTCTTGATGCTTGGTACAGGTCTAGGAACTATAATGCGGAAACTTACCTCCGTAGCTTTGAAAGCCGCGAAGATAGCCACATTCTTCGACTTGCCGGGACGCTCGCCCTTAGCCAACTTAAGTCCCGAATTGGGATTAGTGAAGTCGAACTGGCGCTTCATGCTATATCAAGGGCAAAGAAGTCTGGTAGTCGCGTATTCAAGCAGGCGGCATTTGATCTTAAACTTACAAACGGGCTTGATAAGGTACGTGAAGTCCTCTTGAAGCGGGGACTGAATGGGATTAAGAATTGGGAGCTATATGTACAGTGTAAGTATTACTTTACGAATAGTGAGTATAATGGAGTGATGGAATTGTTGGTGGATATAGGAGCGGTGAGACAGTACATCGTGCCGACACATACAGGTAGAAGCGGCCGCCCTTCCCGCTATTTTGTGGCGACAACGAAGATACTAAATCCGCAGAAGTGGGAAGAGATAATGCTGAGGAGCGGAATGTCTAACGCGGCGTCTGATCCCCGCCTTCCCGAGCAGACTGATGGATTACTTTCGCTAGATTCTCGGGAGTTAATTCCCCATACTTCGACTCAAACTTCTTCCCACTCGGGCTCGTCTTCACTTGCTTCCATTGATCTTGATATATCGTATAAAGTTGACGATCCAAAGCGACGACTTTCTTAGCCTGTTCTTGTGCTGCCTTATAGCGCATGATAGGCGATTGTGCGATAGATGGATCAGTACCGATCGTCATGGCTTCGTGACGAGAACGCTCTAGGCGGCGTTGTTCTTCTAGTTGTTTATATGGTCCAGTGAATAGCGCCTTATGAACATGTGCTATGATGACACGGACATCGGGATCGGCAACAGACGCACCGACGACAGCACCCGGAGCAACGTCAGTCTTCTCTAGTACGTTGGGTTTAGCGTGAGGCTGTAATGCCCTCCTAACTCCAGCTTCAGCGGGCATCTGTGCTTCAATGCTCTTTCTAAGGATGTCGAAGTCTTTAGCTCGCTTCTCCGCTATAGGAGTGTAGATGTAGCGACGGTTGGCATCGGGCCAGAGATGAGAGACACCCGGAGTTTGTAGTGCGATTGAAGTGCCGAGCTTCTGTGTACCGGCAACAATGCCCTTCTCTATAGTGCCACCCGGAGCGCGGGCATGGATGTCGCCAACGTTAGCGGCTTCGAGAACGGTACCAATAGTCGTACCCATAAGTCCGGTGATCGCGTCATACCACGCATGAGGAATACGAGATTGCGGAGACATCATATCTTTATTCACACCGGCGAATTGCGGTTGGCGGATGTCTGTAACGGGTGATGATCCTCCTAACAACTTCCCAGGTTCGGCCTTCTTGCCATATGCGCCTAAGATAGATTGAGCGATAGGCGGTGTTGCGAGACCGAAGACCTGATCTCGTGCGTGCTCCATGTCATCGCCAAGAGACGGAGGAATGACGACATCAGGATTCTTAACGAGGCCGAGTGCGCGTGCTCCATGAATGAAGGGGAGAATGAAGAGCATCATCTCTGGCGGTACGGGGACGAGAATGTTTTCTTGTTCGGGCGTTCCTTGTGGAATGTTCATGCCTGCTTGACGTGCGAGATAACGGAATGGATCTGGAAATGGTACATTCTTTATTCGTGTCTCGTTAGGTAGTTGATTGAAGTACCAATCGTTGCTCTCTTTATCTTTACCTACTTGGTTATAGGCCCATGCGGCTACGAGGCCAAAGGACATGAGACGAGTGATGTTCTCTACGGGTGCCTCCTTGATGCGTTGCTTTAAATAGCGAAGAGCTTGGATATTAGGATTAAACCACGGCATCATAGAGACGATTCGTTGTATCCACGGATTACCACTAATGCGGGCCATATCACCACCGACTATTCTAGCTTGATCGGCAATGAATGCTTCACTCATATACTTAGCTTGCTGGCGTCCTTTAGCTATCTCACGTTTATAGAGTTTTAAGTTCTGCGATAGGGCCATCTGCTTAGGGACATCTAACCACACCTGTAACATTGATAAGTAGTTATTGGCCCCCGACTTCCACGCGGGACGCTTCTGTGTGATTGAGTTGATGTTACGTATCAGCGTCAACACATCATCACTGGCATTGGCGACGTGACCTGCCTTCATTGTCTTAGTGAGATTGGTCATAGAGGCATCGTAGGCTTTAGACATAGCCTGAGCGACGCCACCTAGTAATTGCTGTGCTCCCGGTATCTTCCCTATACCTGTATTCTTAGCGAGATCTACCTCAATCTTTTTAGCGAGTATATTCCCGAAGAATTCTGAGGCGGTCGATTTGATAAGGTAGTATGGATAGGAAGCGAAGACGTTGATAGCTGCTTCTGGTCCTGCTAATAGAGCACTAATGATACGAGCTTTAGGACTGCCCATACCGAATGTGCGATGAGCCAAATAACTGATGGGTCCGTAAGCCATGCTCTTATGACGGAGTAAGGAACCAGCAATGATATCATAGACGTTACTGACTAAGAGGCCAAATTTCGGATTACCCGCTCCCGTAGTCCATGAGGTTAGTACTTTACGGGACTCATTAAGGATGGGCACAACTGCTGCTGGAGCGAACTTAAGTGCTTCTTGAATATGCTTCTCGTTATGTCTGACTAATACGAGACTGCCGTTCTCCCCTCTGTATGCGTAGTGGAAACCCTCATTATTGTTAGCGGTCTTGTTGACCTTACTCTCCACCCACTTAATGTTCTGAGGTATCTCGTTCTCTGGTATTGTCTTAACGATATCGAGATACTTCTTATTAGCGTTGCCCGGTGAGTTCATCATCATTTCAGTGTAGTCACGCATCGCTCTGTTTTGAGAGGCTGCCTGACGAACACGAAGGTCCATGTGGGCTAGTTCTTGGAACGGATCGCGAGGATTGTTGATGCGAGGATGTGGTTCGAAGCCGGGAGCAGGAGTGTAACGCGATTCGCCTTTAGTATTGACGTAGCCCTTTCTTACACGTTCGCGATTGGCAGCACGATAGAGACTAAGGACGGCAGCAGGATCGCTATTGGCGATGTGGGGACTCTCCACCATCTGCTTCTCTACCCAATGCTGCCCTCTCTCTATCCATGTCTTCTGTGCTAATGGATTATCGGTAAGGTGATAGTTACCTTTACGGACATCTAGCTTCGCGCGTGCAGCTTCTGCCGCAGACATCGCGCCGCTTGAAGCCGCCTCATCAAATGTAGTATCGAAGAGACGCTGTATCTGTCCTTCTACGTTACGGATGCGAGGATCGTTTCTAGATTGTGCGAGACGAGCACGCACAGTAGCGGCGTCATCGTTCATAATAGAGTGACGGAGATTAGGATCAGTATCGGCTATGCGGGCTTGTCGCTCCATTTGGAGTTCGCCCGCTTTAGTTTGTAGCTCTTGAATACGTGCTGCTGTAGCTCGCCCTCTCGGTCCTGTAGCTTTTTGTAGATCGGCCAATGTTTCATTAAGTTCATTAGTAGTACGGGCTAATGCTTCCGTATCGCCCCATGAACGATACGTATCTGCGAAATGTTGTGAGGCTTTGTTAATAAAGGTTGGATCTTCTCTGGCGAATTGCTCTACGACGGGAGCCACTTTCTGCTGCATAAAGATGTCGTGGTCGGCTTTAGCCATACCTCGAGCATTGCGTGCAGTGTCCGTCATGAAAGAAGTAAGTTCGTCGTCAGTTAGTCCGACTCCTTTACCCATTACTCTAAAGGGTTCAATGTCGCTACCTAAGTTGGCAGCATTCATCTTAATCGGATTAACAGTAGGAGTAACCGCCTGTTGCATCGTTTGTACGGTTGGTCCCGCAGATACAGGTTTGATCTTTGGAGAGATAACGTTAGCGAGACGACGTGCAGCAAGACCGGCCATGATGGTGCCAATGACGCCAGTAGCACCTATTCTTGTAACATCTGCCGAGCCATCATCTTGAGTATAGAAGTCTTTAACACTGTTAACTGTATCGGCGACAACAGAAGGCTCACCTTTATACGCCCTAGAGGCTTGATCAACTGCTGCTGGGATTGCAATGTTTGCTCCCACTCTCGCTGCGACTCCTGTTGCTGTAGCTCCGGGGGGAATAATGGTAACTGGTGTGACTGCTTCTGCGACATTGAGACCTATTCTCCCTGCTTTAGTAGCAGCAATTGATGCTAATCCTCTACCAAAGGCACCAGTACCGCTAGTGATCGCTCCAATACCGCGAGTCGGAGCAGCACTACCAGCAATGTTCATTAATGTATCGGCTTGTGTACGTTCAGGAGGGAGGCGAGGATCACCGAAGAATTCGTTAGTACCTTGTCCCCACCTACGAGCGAATGCCATTCCCTGTCGATAGAATGGAGTAGTCTCTTCGTAGTAGCGTTTAGAGTGTTTCTGTATTTCGTCGAAACGTTGTTGTATCTCTTCAGGAGATGCGTTAGGACGAGCCCGCTTTACGTCGTCCATGACCTTCTGATTATATTCGGCAAGTTTCTGTTCACCACCTTCTGGATCGAGCAAGTGTTGTGCGAAACCTTTAGGAGCTTCCCCACTAGCAGGAGGACGAACACGCTCCATTAAATAGTCAGTACCCGCGGCCCCCAATCCCCACAGACCAGCAAACGAACCCGGTGTATCTGCGAAGCCAATAGCACCCTGTCGTGCCATCCACTTAAGATAGCCCTCGTCGGGACCACGCGCCTCTCCTGTATCCTTTCCTTCCTTATCGCGAATGATGATTTTATCTTCAGCCATTATTAATAGCCATCAGGATTTGGGTTACTGACTGTAGGCGTCTCAGGATTAGGAGATAGTGGTGATGGATACTTAATAGGAGCAACTTCTTGGCCGATTGGTACAAATATCTTGTGTGGTCCCATAGTAACCAACTCATGTGTCTTAGCAATATCCATCGGATTTGGTACACCGATGCCCATCTCTTTCGCCGTTGCTTGATCAGCAGGAAACGAACCACGCGGGAAGCGGAAGTTCTTCTCGGCTGCTTGCTTAGTGATTTGCCATTGCCTAAGTCGCTCTGCAACGCGAGCATTCTGTCCAGCTTGTGATGCACTAGCAATACCTTCACGCGATCTACGATCAAGCTCGCCTTCTTTAGCTCGTTCTGCTCTAGTCATCTCTTGTATTAAGAGACGATTCTTCATCTCTTCTCTAGAGAGTTGATGCTTGGATGCGTCTGCTGCATACAACTCAGCCCATGAATAGGGATCACGTTGCGGACCCATCGCTTTGACGAGTGCGAGTGGATCAAAACTGCTGTCGCCAGCCATTATGGTGCTCCTGCGAATGAGCCACTGCTACGACGATTACGTTCATCGTCGCTCATCTGATCGAATAGATTATAGCCACCACCACCCTCAGAGAACATGTTACGCTGGCCCGACATATTACGCATGAAGCCTTGACCTGCTGCACCGATAGCACCAGCGAGGTTAGCGTAGCCATAATTGGGTGCTTGATATGGCAACCGTCCCCCTTCCATCATCGCAGCTTTAAGTCCGCCACTCTGATCACGAGATGCCATCTGTGATAGACCGCCAGAGTCGATAGGTGTTGGTGAGAACGATGCCTCTGGAGAAGCTGAAGCACGAGTTGCAAATAGATTATACAAGTTAGCTTCCATCTTATTCTCTTGATCCGCTAGTTGTGGAGCAAGAGATAAGGCTTGTGTTCTGGCTGCTCCACCGATATTGCCCAACTCCTTACCACGTTGTCGAGCAATCTCAGAGAGGATGCCACTAGGATTACTGCCAGTCCTTAGAGCTTGTCGAGAAGCTATCTTCGCCGTATCATCGAAGGCGCGATTAGTACCCGTACCTTGAGCATTAGTGATAAGATGCTCCAACTCTGTAGCAGTTGGAGTTGTAGTGTGCTTCATCTCATCGAACAGTGCTCGAGCTTTATCGCGTTCCTGTATCTGTTGATTAACGTTATACTGCATCTGACGACGCTTAGTGGCAACGTCGCCAAACTGCGCCATCTTCTCAGCATCTTCGCGCTGCATTAACGCTTTAGTAGCGGGGGCGGCCTCCTGAACCCAACCTTGTCCCGGTACGAAGCGAGTAGTGTTACCTTTAATGTCCGTCATACCGAGGTCTTGCTTAGACTCGATACGACTTGCCTCTATACGTGCTTGATATCGTTCACGTTCCCTCGCGTAGTAATTCATCAACGCGATGGACCAGTTCGTATTAGCAGTGTATTTCTGTGCGTCAGCGGCAATAGACGCACCAACGATGCTGCCTACAGCACCAAACGCGCCGCCTAACATACCGCCCATCATTTCCATCCTTAGAACGCTCCTACGCTGCCCGCAGTTCGACGCTTCTCTTCTTCACTCATAGCGTCTTGCAATGAAGCAGCGCCGGGATTAATCGCGCCTTGAGCCTTACCACCCTTAGCAATGAATGCTTCTGGATCGAAGAATTCAGTAGAGCCAAAGGCGTTACGCAACTTGCCTTCCAGTCCCCCAGTGAAAGCAGAGGCGCCAGACTTAATCTTACTAGTATAAGAAGTAGGATCATATTGATCACCGAAGTCCCAATTCGTTATACCTTGGCGAGCCTGCTTGTCGATGTCCTTAAGGGATTGCCGTCCGGTTTCCAGAACGCCCATTCCCATCTCATTACCGCGAGCAATCGCACCCGCACGTTGGTTCTGTAGAGCGGTACTAGCAGTGTTAAAGCCGACGTCATTCAAAGTACCGCGAGCCTTAGCACGATTGAGATAGTCGGAAGCCTCGTTGTACTGACCACCAACGATCGCTTCAATGAGAGCATCGTCAGCGGTGTCTGGGATGTAAGTGGATTCGAAACCGGTAGGTACTTCTGCTTCGTAACCACGAGTCAACTTACTACGGTTCTGTGTTCGGATATCTCCGAGAGTGTTTTCCCACAAGTCCGTCCCGAGATATGTACCGGGGCTAGGATCGAGATTCGGGATGTTACCCTTGGCCTTATTAAGTGCGTTCTCGTAAGCACTCATAATACCGTAGTCGTCGTTGACGCCCATAGTGCGGAGTTTGTTGGCACCATAGTCCTTAGCGAGTGAGTAAGCGCCGCCAACACGAGACTGGAAGTCAGCAGTATCGCGAGTAAGTTTATCTGCTGCTTGTTGATCAGCGAGAGCTTTAGCGTCTGCTGCGATCTTGGCTCGATGGTCTTCCAAGTCCATCTGAGCTTTAGCTTCAGCCTGCGGATCGGGAGGCGGCGGTGATTGCGGCTGTCCCCCGCCACCACTTCCTGCGTTCAACACCTCACCATCATCATCACGAACGCTAGGCTCTCTACGATCCCGATAATCATTAGGATGACTACGAGGATCATCGTATAGAGGTTCACTCTCTTCGTCCTTACGACGCTTGACCTGATCGATCATCCATGCTGGCAGCATTGTTGACATCCTTTACAAAATACGCTCCAGCCTCTCTGAAGCCGAGCTTTTGAGACATCTTAGCGAAGAGACGAACTTGCTTATCAGAGTGCTTATCGCGAATGATATCTACGATAAAGCGAACACAGCCTCGTAAAGCGCCCCATTGCAGGAACTGCTTTAGTAATAGGAAGGCAACAGGGCTACCCCTGTATTGTTTGTCTACATACCACACACTACTAATGGCGAACTTGTCGGTGGAGATGAAGAAGCTATTCACATAACCGATGAAGAACCCGACAGGCTCACCTTCTCTGTATGCTGCCCATCCATTATATGTCATACGTTCGGGGTCACTCATCTTATAATCAGCATGTCTAAGAATAGCTTTCATATCGAAGTCTTGATGGGGGACAAGTTCTTGATGAGCCTTTCTAAAGAGAGGTTCTAATACGTATAAGTCATCTTTAGTTAGCATTTCGCGAATGTCGTACCACGACCCTGCACGCTTGAGGCGTTCAAGACGACGCTGTTTGTGACTAACTTCATTTTGCTGTAGCAAGTTTGGCCTCCAATGATTCGATGCGAGACATTGCTTCTTGTAGTGCTTTGGTAAGTGCAGCGATAATAGGGAATGGATCAGGAGATTGCACCATTCCCTTTTGGTCTTTCTCACCAGTTGCTGCACTCTTAACAAGCGACGATTGTAATTCGTGTGCAGAGAAACCCCATCTCTCTATACCATCGTCAGCAATAAATGGTCGGCCTTCTTTCTTCGCGGCTTCTTCTAGTTCGGGAGGCGTATACTCCCGATGCTTATAGCTGATTGGCTTTAGTGACTTAACGCGATCCCACATGCTGTCGAGAAGTCTGATGTCCTTCTTAATACGGTAGTCGGAGACAAGGCCCATATTGGCAACGTAGACACCACCAATACGAACAGCGAAGCCACCACTAGCGTCGCCCCAGTTGAATGTCCACGTATAAGCACCAGTATCGCCACCTATTGTGCTGTGATAACCATTAGGACAATATACAGTACCGCCGTCAATTACTTCTATGTTTGTATGAAATTTAACGTGGTTTCCAAGACCTGCTAACGTAGTGACATCAAGATGCGGATAATTTACCATGAAACGAAAATCGTAGTCGGAAGCTGAACCGATAGTCTTCATATCCATGGCTTGCGGGCCTTCAATCCAGCCCACTTTAATGCCACCATCAGTCTGTAATCCTCCAGCGTTACCGGTACAACTCCCATTAACATTACCATTGAGCGTACCGTTAAATGTACCACTAAACGTAGGTGCGTTCACATTAGCAGCGAAACCAGTATTGCCATTAGTGTCGATGATCATACATTGACGGCCAGCACTCTCATCCCAGATACCGAAGCTGCCCCAGTTCACTGTACCTACAGCCCAAGAGCGCACTCCTTCTACTGTGGTATAGAAACGAGCGTGCCAGTATGAAGGCACGGTACATCTTATTCCGTCAGACCAGTGAGATTGTATGACATTAGCATCAATATTGTTACCGACGGCCAGACTAGCATCTACGGTGAGGCCACCGAATATACGAGATGATCCATTAGCAAAGTATGCGTAGTTAGCTGCACCGTTGGCGTATTGCATATAAATAGGATTACCGCCAACAGCCCTGACAAGGAGATTAGCGCCATCACTCATCATACCAGTAGTCACGTTACTACCGATAGCGATACCGCCTGAAGACTTAAGGCTGTTATTAGCAACGACGTCGTGTTGGAATACTGCATCGTTGGTAAGACGTTGTAGAGTGAGTATCGAACCAAGATAAGTGCCAGCATCGTTGTAGTGATGCCAGTTCATATCTCCACCGGGTTCACAACGAACGAGCCACCTTGCTTGTCCTCCTATCTGATACCAAAGATCAGAGTTGTTTGCATGATTAATAGTGAGACTGGGAACGGTTAGCGGTCCCGTCATAACGTCGCCGGTAATGTCGACAACGAATGCAGTTAGATCATCGACATACTTTTTAGTAGCAATGTGGAGATCGGAAGTGGGAGGAGTTACCGTGATCTTACCAGTAGCACCATCGACAATAAGGGCATTAGTGCCAGTACCAGCAGACCAAATTCTAAGTGTATCCGGCGACGCATCTCCTGTACCAAGGAAGAAGCGATCAGTAACAGTAGATGTACTATAATAGGTTCCTGCACCCGGAGTAGAGTATGACCAATGACCTGTTTTAGTAAAGGTCATCGCTCCCGTCATAGTGTCGCCAGCTTTAGCTACCTTCTCCGTATCGAGTTCGTAGATAGCGTTCTGCATATTGGTAGATGAGATGCCACCAGCAGGAACGATTGGAAGCGTAGCGGCATTCGTTACAGCAACGGGTATCCACGCGCCATCTACTCCATCATAAGTGCGTCCGTAAGTGGCAGCATTAACAGGAGGTTCTTCGATGATGCCTTGAGGACCAACTTCGCCTTGTGGTCCTTGTGCACCAGTTTCGCCTATTGGACCTTGAATACCAACAGGTCCAATAGGTCCAGTTGCTCCACGCTCACCACTAACACTCAGTAACCAATCACTATGCGTACCTGACCCACTAGCGACGTCTACATCGACAGTTAGTGTATTCTCTGTATAGGAGACGATAGCACCCCACATGTAATCGACGGTAGGATTAGCGGCACTATTAATGATGATCTTCCCACCGGGATTAAAGATGCGTCCTGTCTGTGTCTGAAATACCTTAGTATCTAGACCAATAGCAACTGCCGTATTCGATGTGCCACTAAGAGCCTGAATGAAGTCGATAGCGTGCCAATAGTTAGGATGAGCAGTGCGATCCTGTGCGAATGTAGTAGGAGCGGGAGAGCTAGTGTGCTGAACGAAGCACTCGAATGCGAATGCGACATCAACGTCGACAACGCGATCACCCACATTGTAAAGTTCGTTGTTCTTCCAGATACCCTTTAGCGAGTCCGTACCTGTCATTAGATACAAGATGGTGTCTACTGTCTTAATATTGCGATCGTAGTAGACATGCCAACCCGGAAAGTCGAATTGGGGAATCTCGAAGTCGAAGTACTTCGTCGTTTCTCGAACTGCGCCGCTCATCGATCTCTTCCTACTATTTTATAACCGAAGATAAAGGCGACGAAACGAAGTGGGAGTGTGACGGCCCCTTGGATACGGAGTTTGAATAGTTTACCGCGACATTCGAAAGGCCAAGGACGCTGACGAATAGCGAGGCGACCGGTACCGTAAGATTGTTCATAGACACCGTAGCCACCTTCATCACCAGCAACCATATCCATACTCAATTGCGGTGTACGTTCGCCAGTCAGCTTATGCTTATAGTAATAGTCGAGATACATCTGTACAGTGAAATGACCACGTCCTTTAGCATCAACGTTGATCGTCTTTGAAATCTTAGTTAGATCACGTTTATCGAAGTCGGCCCATGGGAATTCGATAACGAAGTTGATTGGCTTACCTTCATACAGATCCCAGTTGTAGGGATACGTCTCTCTGTCGAGTTCAAAGGTACCTGACGCACGAGATGTATGGGCGACGAGGCAAGTGAAGACTTCGTTAGTATCATTGTCTTTAACACGCTTCCCTACTGTGTAGGCGGCGTTGTTAGTCCATATAGTGTCAAATTCGCCCTTAAAGTCCGCGTAGATAGGATCGAAGCGGTTGCCCATTCGCCAGACTTTACCATACTTAGCAAGAAACACCCGGCCATATAGCGACGTCGTGCCGCACGAGAAATTCCAACCACGGTAGCGAGACCAAGCTTTAATCTTTAGTGACTTATTATAGGTTAGGGCATAAGCTGTAGTCTCGGTCCTTATACGTATAATGTCTACGTCATCTCCGCCCCAGTTCTTCGCCTCTACGATAGTGTTGAGAATATCGAAAGTGATAACGTTGTCGGTAACGACTGTCTTCACTACACATGGATTAGGAAGGTCGACTAGATTACGTGTCAGACTTGTTAGTCTAAAGAGGTCGCCTTCTTCCATACCATGATTAGGCGTATTAAGGACGGCTCGGGTAGTTCCGACTAGCTCTTGTAGATAGTAGATAGGATCGTTCGGTAATCGCGTAGGAACGTCATCGTGATTAGGGGCAAATAGGATATAACGGTTGTCGTGAGTACTGTAGACACTGAAGATATCGCGCTCTAATGTCTTCGCTGTGAGACGAGAGATATTCTTCTGTATCATAGGGGCGATGAATTCACTCATCCGAGAAGGGATGATAGAACTGTCGAATTGAGATTTAGCGAAACTGGGAACGCCGATAGGATCGGCCATCACGAGATCAAAACCGAGAAAGACCATGCTCTTATGTGCAATCGCTCCATGACGAGCAACGCTATCTGACGTCTCTGGTCGATGCTTCAATCCGTCGAAAATGCCCAATTCGACCATCGCTACCGTATCATCGAATGCGACTGCGAGCAGATTGCGAAACTTATTAATCCCGCGGATATAGATGCTCGAACTGTTCGTATTGTTTAGTTCGATGCCTGTGCCATCGTTGTCGTTTTCATCTGCCGGATTCTGCCATACGCCTTCTGCGTCGGTTGCGCTAATATGCACCTTATACGGTAGGATGGGATCGCCCGCCATGACGAGCCATCTATCGAGTGTGCAGACGTATCTACAAATAGGCACATTGATGTTAGTGAAACTGTTACCGGGATCACCTAAGTAGTTTGTATTAGGTGTCTTGCTAAAGTCGATGAGCAGAGGCTTATCTACACCGTTGACTGCGATCAACTTGCCTTTAAAGATAGCTGTCGATACGTAGTCGATAGGCGAAGACCAGCCCGGTCCACCACCATTAGTCGGTAGTGTGAATGCTATAGAACTATCCCATATACGTGTAACGGTCATAGCTGCGTTAATCTTAACTACTTCTCCAACAGTGTCGAATGCGACGAGATGATCGCTATAATAGACGACTTCGATGATGTCTCCTGCTAGATAATGTGTATCCTTAGTGAGTGTCTTCGGCCCTGTATCACTACTCGTTACGGAAGCCGGGCTATACATCGCTACTCTGAAGTTATTAGCGTCGATGACGCGAACACCGAGCGGCTTACCAATAATCTGTGTGCTATTGAGGCCCAACATATTATTCCAGCCAGCAGTGAACGTTACGTGATCACCACTATATAGTCCGTGTGATGCGTAACTACAGACGAGTTCACGCTGGCCGATTGTCCAGTTGATAGTAAAAGTAACCGTACCTGTGAGTACGCTGCCACGACGCAAGTCCGCAAATAACTCAGTACCCCACCTCACGCTCAACGTATTATCAACACCTCTGTGGATGTTATCCAGAACGGGTTGAAACGTTGCGGACAAGTTAAGATCGTCGTCAACTACGTTGAGCCCCCCACTGAAATCACGAACGATAGTAGACTTAAGAGGAGCCATTAATTAGTCATCCAGTCAGTGAATGGAGACGAGGCAGGAGCACCGAATGGGATCGGTCCCTTATTCATCGCTTCACGTAGCTGCGCCTCTCTCTTAGCTGTAGCCTCTTGGAATTTCTTAATCGCATTGGGTGCATCTTCATCGTCAGCGAGATAGCTGAATGCAGTTGCACAGACGAGAAGATCGTCATCGAGCTTGACCTGATCGTCGGCCAGGAATGGAGGCGGCTTCGTTCTATATGTAACGGTTACGTGCCCCGTTGTAGTGACGGGCCATATACGGAATAACTTGTCGCTAGGTACAGTTTCGTAGAACCTACGATACGTTACCACATTAAGCTGTGGCGGCATAGCTGGTAATGGAGTGGTTTCATTCTCATACCAGATAAATCTGATATCATCAGTTCTCTTAATCTTCTGTGTTAGATCTTCAATTACCTCACCAGTCAGTCCATTTAGCGTAAACACTTCTCGATTAGTCGTATACGTAGGCCACCAGTAGTGGTCGAAGAAGACGTTAAATTGTCGCTGAAGGATAGCCGCGATTGTGTCTTCTGCATACTGCTGTACAGAGACGCCGGGTTCTTGCCTTAACTCGACAAGAGTGCGAAAGACGAGATCGTGGAAAGCGGTCATCATCACCTCTAAGAGAGTGGGGACTCCTTATACGTATAAGAAATCCCCATTGACTTTAACCACCGTAATGTTGGATGCCATAGAGTTCAGTCAAGTCACAGATACCAATGATAGCGAAGGTCTTCACACCATTGGAAGCAGAAGTGAAGTCAACACTACCACGAGGATCGCTTGAGGCTGCTGTCTGCGCTACACTGTTAGATGCACCGGCGACGAACGTACCCGCAGTAGCATTGACACCATCCTCGAGCCAATTCTGAACTGCGATTGTACGATACGGAATGCCGAGCACATCCGTCCAGCCAACGTTAATCGAAATACCTTCAGCATCAGCAGTCCAACTGAAGGATTCGACCCATCGATAGATTTTGAGTGAGTTCACGGGCGTCGCACTATTGAGCGTAAGTGTCTCGACAATAGGTTGACCGAGATAGTCACGACCGCGAATAGTGACGACGTTCGTAGTAGAGGCGGGACCGACAAACGACAACTGTCGACCGAAAGGAGCGAGAGCAGCACGGGTATAAGTAGCAGCGAACGTGTTGATGCTACCCGCAGTCGCCCAGTTACCAGCAGAGATGATACCATTAGCACTCGCTGCTGGAACTGCTCCATAGTCCGCGCGGAATTCACCCGTCACATAGTCGATGTCAGCACTATACTGAGCATCAGGAACGTACATGTTGACGTTTGGATTCCAAGTATCAAAGTGCTGAGCATTTACACCTTGGCTCATTACTTATCTCCTTTCTTGAGCGGACGATGGACCGCCCCAACAACATCACTCGTCTCCAAGTCTACGAGTTCGACGTGTTCGGGATCACCAACGAGACGCTCGACGTCTGCACGAGTTCTTACTCGGATTGAGTGGCCTTTCGGAAACTTGAGGATAAAACTACTCGGTTCTTCGATAACTGAGTAGTCAAAGAGCCGCTTCTCTTTATTGTAAGTAGCGACTCGACGCTTGTAGGCCCCTCCCTCTTCAACTGTGAACTTAGGAACGGGCTTGTCTTGTCTGAGTTGTACTGATTGTGCCATCTCTCTCACTCGTTAATAAGAACAGCGTGAGTACGATAAGCCTTCCAAAGACAGAACTGTCCTTGCCAGATGACTCGTGAACCGTTTGCGTCGACGTTCCACGGTGCGGTCAACTCTTTAACCTTCATATTCACATGTTTAAGGATGTGGAGACGGAGGTACTTAGAGTTGATGAAGTAGATCTTATTCACGGGACAATCTTCATCGTACAGCATAGGAACGGACTGATGGCTCACGCCTTTAAAGCCAAGGTCCATCATCTTCTTCCCGCTGTTACTGTCAGTGAGTTCGATCGTCACCTTGTCACGAACAGCAGCACGGTAAATACGATAGAGATTGCGTCCGGTAAGCATAATGTCGGGACGTTCACCTTTAACAGTGAGGTCCATCAGCACGTCATCGAGAGCTTCTTCAATGTTGGTAGAATCGATACCGCCGACATTGAAGTCATAGGAAGAAGTGCGCCACTGTGGTTCTGACGCTCGGCTTAGTCCTGCCAATGTGCCAGTTGTTGGGTCATCGGGAATGAGAGAAGCCAATCCCAAAGGATCAGTACCGCCACCAGCAGCGTATAGATAAGCACTGAACTGCTCCTTAATTGACTCTTCGAGCACTTCCATCTTCGCTTTCATAAGCTTGAAGATTTGTGCTCTACCTCTATTCTCATCTTCCTCTTGTTCGGAGATGATAACAGTACCAGCGAAACGCGACCATCCGTAACGGACAGTCGTGAATTCGTTGGTCTGATTTACGGGGAGCGTCTGATAGTATTCATACGTTCCCACGTTAGGGTTACGACCAACGGTGAGAGGGTTCGTGATTTCCCATCCACCATCTTCGTATTCCACACGATTAGTCGCCATTGCCCAAGCTACGAACGCATTGGACTTAACGGCGGCCATGATCAACTTCCCACGACTTTTCGTGAGAGTTGAATTAAGTACCGTTGCGATAACAGACATTATCCTTGATACCCTGCTTCTAGAAGCGCCTCTTCGACAATCGAAGCATAACTACGATCTGGAGAGGCGACTTCGGTTTTCCGCTCTGTCATCCCGTTAGGAGCACCGCGCCCGTTAACGATTGGACGACGACGAGATGCTTGTTGCCTCGGCTGTTGACCCTGTTGCATAATCGCTGCAAGTTGAGGACCAAGAGGTTGATTAAAATCCAACCCATTCCGAAGCGCAAACTCGCGAACTCTAAAGTAAGCCTCCGTCTCGTGAAGGCCCTGAGTTCGCATCAAGTTCGCGATAGCATCCTGATGCGGATCAGCGTCAGGGTATTTAGTCAAAAACGTATTATAACGGTTCTGAACTGCTTCATTAAGTTGTGCTTCTTGCGCTCTCTCTTTACTCATTTTATCAAGAGGCGCGAAACGCTCATCGAGCATTTTCTTAATAGCATCGGTTTGAACAGTACCCATGTTCGAACCGAGTAATTTATTTAAGTCTACTCCTTTAGCAGATGCCTCGGCCAAGACGATCTGGACGAGTTGTCCCGGATTATTCTTGAATAGAGCCATCATGTCAAGGGCCGCAGCGGTTTCGTCAGTGCTGAGGCCAAGTTTTGACGGTGCTCCGTTGAGGTATTCCGCCTCTCCGTATCGAACCTTTAACTGCTGTATTTCTTTATCTTTAGCTTCAAGGAGACCACGATAACGACGGTTTTGTTCGTCTAATCTACGACCACGACCAGCAGGAGCGACGATATTACCGCGAGCATCGATAACATTGCCCGCTTGATCATAGCGAACTTGTTCTTCGGCCTTAGGAGTGGCTTGTCGTTGTGGTGTTTCACTAGTACTATCTGGCCCGCCTTCATCGGGAGTACTGTCGTCAACTCCACTAAATTCATCGTCACCAGTATCCTGATCCATGCCAGGAACTGTATCGAGCATATTATCTTCTACTTCACTATTGAGGGATTCCCGACGGGGTGCCATTAGCTTGTCCTCTCGCTATTGATGGTTGCTTCGGAGTTGCACTCTGATTGTGTATCTCCGTAACTCTATTCTGTTTAGATTGTTGAACTCTCATCATCACTTCTTCGACTGCCTGTCGAATAGGTACACCTTTAGCAGTTGCCTGACCGATAGCCGCTTTAGCTTCCGGTGGTAGTTGATTTATTACCTGCTCCATCTCCGCAATCTGATCACCTTGCGGTTGTTGTTGCTGTTCAGGCTGTTCTGGTGCGAGTTGTTTCTCGACCGACATCCTGAGCATCGCCCAATCTTCTTCAGTTATCACCATCTCATCAAACGCACGTTCGAATACTCTCATCAACACAAGTACGGCAGCGGGGACAGCTTTACCGAACTGACCTAGAACTTGCCCCATCTGCATTGCTTCTTCTTTTTTCGCTCTCGACGTAGGTTTAAGCGCACTACCGCCGACCATTCGCATCGAGAATTTAGATCGCAACTCCTGAGGCGTCATTGGTGTCATCTGTGACCATATCTCGCCACACTTATCCTCAATAAGCGCGCCGACCATCTCTGCTGGCATCTTACTTACACACAGTTCGAGAAGGCCCATTCCAATGTTACCAATGAAGTCCTCGATCTGATCGATCTTCTCATCTAGTCGTGTCTGTGTTTGCGACTCGTAAGACTCGATGGCCTTATTTGTCGTATTGGTCTTGTATTCGACCCCACGCATTACATTGGTTACTGACGACACGCGATCTATCGCCTGTAGGTAAGGCTGAGGGTCGAACAACTGCATAAATTGACCAGATGGGGGAGGAACGCTGAATATAAGCTCGGCTATCTTCTTCCCGTCTGGTACTTTCACTCCAACCGCTCCACCTTTCTCTGCACCACTTAGCCACGCACTTATAACGGCCGGATCTTTTATCGCATCTATATCGTAGAACAGATTCTTCCTCGCCCATGCTATCGCTCTCCGTCTTTCACTCGCGATTTCGTTGATCGCGTCTTGTTGATCGAGGTAGTACATGACCTCAGATCGAGCATAATCGCCCTCGGGATCGGTATAAAACTCCAAGCAATAGATGGGGAAGAAATTGGTGAGATTGTACGGATCGTCCCAAACCCAGATGGGCCACGACCAGTTCTTATCGTTAAACAATAAGAGCCGTCGTGTAATCTTGTCATATACCCTCCACACTTTAGTATACTGTGCTTTGCAATAGCTTTCTTCATCATCATACCCATATGAATGATAGTCCTTATGTCCATCTAGCAATGAAAAGTTATTAATCTCCTCATCGGTGTGTCCACCTCCAGTCTTTGCATTAAGTACATGCGTTGGTGCATAGATCGATTCCCATTCGTCACTTTTATCCTCACTCTTCTTAAAGTAGATCGCCCTTAGAAGGGTAGTCGCTACAAAGTCAGCGATCATTATCCAATTACAATCTGTAAGATCATTATGAGTAGTGGCGGGATCTCTCAGTACATCCTTAGGATGCCTGAACTTCGCCCATGGACCGCTTGGATTTAGCACATCCACTTTATCTTCAAGTGCCGCTAAATTGCCTTCGATCTCCTCGATCTCCTTAATATCCTTCGCCTTAGACAGTTTATCCGCTTCTACCTGTATCTCATTCAGCGTAGCCTCACTGCTATCCTCTTTATCCGTCCAGCCTAATTCTAGATAAGCTACGTTCGTAAGTGTACACATTATGATACACTTACGGGCTTTCGGCTTTAAGTTGATACCGGGACTTGTTTTACTTGCAAACAATGTATTGACCAGCCTCTCCGCGCATGTGGCGAAGTACTTAGTCGCTTCATCCTGCTTATCATTAGGGGTGATTTCGACATCTGGATTCTTGGCGTATGTTGCGGGGACAAGTGCGGTCGTGTTAGCGAAGACAACGTTCTCTGTTTCAATGTGCTCATCACTAATCCCTGTCCCTTTACGAGCCATTCTCGATACGTTAGGACTTCCAGAGACACCACTCTGCGTCGTCTGATCATTATTATAATATCTAATACACTCATCCCAAGCGTCAGCTATCCCTTCCTTCTCCAACTTAGACTTCGCCTGATCTCGTCTCGATTTCCACAACTTACCCAGTTGCTTACTAACGGGTATCTTCGAATCTCCCGTCACCTTATAAGACGGTTGATACTCTTCAGCCTTCTTCTCAGGAGTAATACCCCCTTCAGTGAGACTCGCACTAATGGCATCGAATTCATTCTGGTCTTCAGCCATTACGGTATCTCTCTCATCTCAGGAGCACGTTTATTAGTATGACGCCACTTCCGTTGTGCTTTAACCTCAAAATCGCCTTCCATCCACTGTAGATACTTAATCTCTTGATTAAGGCGTGGATCAGGCCGCGCAATAGCTTCTAACTTAGTCAGCATATACTTCGTAGTGTCCATCGCGTGGTCATTACGATCATTCGGCTTATCGTCTCTCTCGCCCTTCGTATCCTTATCCCAATAATAGCCGCCGATCTCATCGATCCACCAATCTAACTTGCGTGATACATAAAGATGAGGAGCACCAAAATTACCAGTGAAAGGGTTACGGTGGAAGCGAGTAACAGTGAGATAACTGCCGACTTTGACAATCCCCCCGAGTACATCATTATTACCTCTCCGCATAGGGACACCCAGATTATAAAATTGACTAGCCACCGTTTCATTGACATTGCCTGCACTACTACCATATCGCCTAAATATGTTAGGATCGGCCCAACATTCCTGATCTTGCGGCAGGCCCCACCTATTCCTAATCGTCTTTACTCTATCTGCCTGTTCTAGAATGCCAACTTCCGCTTGATAGAACCCATCAACGATAACCACGTTACCTTCTTCATCTACGAATGCAACCAAGTAACAAGAAGGCCGAGCGATACCAAAATCATACCCATCAATAAGAGGTACAAAATAACCTTGATCAATAAGTTTGTCCCATAGCTGAACAATGTCACTGTGCTCTACCGAATGTACTAGATCGTTATATTGCGGATACACTAGTCCTTCATAAGCGGCCCACTTACCTAATAGAAAGCGATCCTTCATCTGCCCAGTATACGTGCTCTCAAGTCCCTGTATAACATCTGGCTCCAAGACATGTGCATTCTCGTACGTACTACCCTCAACAATGTCCAATAGCAGAATAGGCTTACCATCTTCGCCATTAATGACTTTACCATCTTTATCTCTCAATACTATCAGATCAGGCGTTATTAATCCTGACTGATTATATAAATGAAACGGGTGGACCAACTTCTTGTAAACCCAATTCCGTGTAGGGTTACAAGTCAAGATCATCATACGTGGACCCGTGTGCGGCATTGTAGAATCGTTGCCCACGTAAGGAGTGTTACCTCGAAGGCGTCCCATAAGATCGAGAAAGTCCTTATGTACGATCTCTGGGTCTTCGATCTGGTCCACAACGATCCAATCATAAGTCGCGCTCAACAAATTACTCGTAGCCGCTTCATCTCCTCGAGACTGTTGCTGCATATATCTGAAGTTGATCGTAGTACCATTCTTCAGTGTACACATATTGGAGCTATTTTGTCCTAGTGGGAATTGCTTGATCCATTGCTTGGGACACCATTTGATGAACTCCTTCCGTAAAGTATCATTAAGTTTAGGATAAGTTGCACGAGCCATAAGACCATTCGAACCTGGATAGTCTCTCGCCATTTCCAATGCCGCAATACAAGCAGTAGCAGTCTTCCCGTTAGCAAAGCCGCCACCAAGAATTCTGATTTTGGCACGCGACTTAAAGAACCGATCATTCAGACCGCCTTCTTTTACGATATAATTAGTCACTCAGTACTCACCTTCCATCGCGGGCCACACTACATTGTGTCCTCCAGACGTATTAAATTCCTGCATGTTAGCTTCCTTCATCATATCATATACCTTCTGTTTGGCACCCTCTTTAGGAAGTCCCGTCGAAAGAAGAGTCTGATAATACTGCGATGGCGAATAGCCGTGCGGATTAACATTAGGATAACCCGCCATCGGTACAGGTTGTTCTGCGTCCATCATTGCAGATTTTAGTTCTTGTTCTCGTCTAATCCTATCCGCTTCACTCATCGACGGGTTTCCCTGTTATTGTATCGATGCCATTGACGATGCGATTGGGATGATTCGGTCCTTTGAACTGACTAGACCAATGTAGCATCTGATCTCCCGGATCACGTACAGTAGGTCGTGCTCCAGCCTCCCAAGCACTTCTATAGTCATAATTAGGATCTTCTAAGTTAGGTTGTTCACCATGTTTAGCTACGAATTCCTTATACCAATCAGTCCCTTTAATACCCTCCTGAAACATCTGTTCTCTCATCGCACCAGTTAATTGCTGTCCTCTCTTAATCCTATCAGCTTCACTCATCTCACTACCCATATAAAGTGTCGGTGAGTGTTTAGACCCACCGACTTTTCTCCTTTATCGCTTCCTGCTTGGAGTTGCGACTTCACCAGTCGGAACAGCAACAACGATCCATCCAGTTACGGGAGTCCACGCAGCCTTAACTTCCCAATTCGGTACTTGCTCGGGAGGCATAGGTTGCGGAAGTGAGTTATCCGGACGCAAATAACCGTTATCTTCATCAATTCCCCAATCCGGATCAACCGGACCTTCAGGCGGAAGTACGATCGGATGCGTTGGTTCACCCGGCTTAACAATCGGATGAGAAGGATGCGCTCCCGATGGAGGTTTAACAATCGGATGCGTCGGTCGCAACCAACCCAAACCGAGATCAATACCATAACCCGGATCAACAGGAGCTTCGGGCTTAGGCAATCCTTGATCCGGTTTATTTGGATCACCTGCCGACACGATGACAACTTCCCCCGGCTTCAATTTAACAATAGACATGTTCAATCTCCACTCTGTTTGGACCTACTACGCATCAGCAATCTGGTCCGATGATTACTGATGTATTATGCGTGAATAGCGAAGCCGAAAGCGTGCCAACCAAGCAGGAAGAGAAGGATGTAGATCAACCAATCCCATCCCCATCCATAAGGAGCGATCATTGGCGACTGTCGTGCTAATCCGAAGATCAACACAAGGATCATTATCATCCAGAAGATTAGCCCTATAGGCATATCACTTCTTCCTCATCGATTGCATCATAGCATTTTGTAGATTCGCTGACGATGCCTTAGTGGTGTTCGATCCGCGCGCACGAGGCGGCAACTTACCTGGCTTATCTGCCGCTGTGAATTCTTGAGCTACCTTCTTCGGTATCCCAATTGTACTCTTACCTTGAGCCGCAGCGTACATCGCTCTACGCTGCGCTTGACTTACCGGAGGCATTTACAATCTCCTTTAGCTAGAACCACGTAACTGTATCAGAGAGATATTGAGTGTCTTTGTTGCAGGCCATTTATTCTCGATACGATATCTTCCATTTCCTGCATTGTAGTAAATATTGATTTTATTTGCTGTACCTTGGGCACCAGATATTCCATCAGCAGCGTTCACTATGAAATATATTCCTCCATATATAAGCATAACTAGACCAGCAGATCCTCCTTCTTCAAGATAAAGGCCAACAAGTCCTGATCCGAACGCGAGATCGTAAGTAGCATTAGTCGCCATCGAGATTGTTATGTAGGGCGATAATCCCCACACATCACTTGGTGCACCTGCCACTTTAAATGATCGAGCAGTTAAATCCCCACTCATCGTATCGCCAGTCTTCGCTACCTTACCATCAATTTGTCCCTGCAATCCCGAAACATCAGAAACTGGATGCACATGTGCTGACGGAGGAAATGTTGATGGTTTACTTGTAACATCATTCCAGTCAGTTGGACCAGTCCCGGCAACAATCTTCTCGGCTACCGTATCAACATAATTCTTAGTCGCGGCATCTTTCGCGAATCTCGGAGTCCTTATATGATTTCTATGATACATATTAAGCCATGATTATCGCACGAGGCTGTGCTGTAACTGGGAGTGTCCATCCCTGCACATTGGTTAAGATTGTAGAATTTAGACCGGGAGTAAATATTCCACCACCACTTGCCCAATTATCCTTTAGTGAAATGTAGTTACATGTCACATTCTGCGCTGATACCAAGTTCGCCTGCGATCCAGCAACTGTACTTGCAATCGCTATAATATTACCCGCACTACTAAGTATATCCCAAGCATTATAGAGTGAACCATTGAGTGTCTGAGTCGATCCAGCAGTTAAGTTTAGCGTCCCGCCTCCAGCATATGTAGTGGCCTTGAATCTCCCAGTATTACTACCCGTAATCGTTGTTGAGCCACTTGGACCTACAGCAAACCAAAGCAGAGTGAGCGGACCAAAGTTGCACCCACCACCATTAAATGTCTTATTGCCCGCACTACTCATTATAATCGCTGGAGCAGTACCACCCGGAACACTTACATTGAAAGTGTTCCCTGCTGGAATAGTACACGTATCGCCCGAAAGTGTGATATTACCAGCATATGCAATATCCCAATATACTGCTCCGTCAGCTACCAGATTCCTGAAATTGAAGTTACGTCCCTGTCCCATAGTAATAGTAGTGGTGTTACCATGTACTATAAGATCGCCAGTGCAGTTTAGATCACCACTTCCGCCTAGCGTCAAACTTCCAGTCGTAGCATTCTTTACGATGTCACCACCTACAGTACACGTACTAGTATTACAGTAAGCGTTGCAGCCACCAGTATGATTAAAGATGGTAGTAATGTTATAACCATGACTTGGATATATACTCCAACCTGTCGTAATGCTTCCCTGCATAACCAGTGGCCCACCTATAAAATTCCCGGTGAATCCACTCGTATTGAGAACACCACAAATCTTATTAGCAGCAACCGTTACCGTAACTGCACCACTAGCAGCGTCGAAGAAAGCAGTATCACTAGCACCAGCAACCGCCGCACCACCAGCACCACCAGACGAAGTTGCCCACTTAGTCCCAGCAGTAGAATCCCAAGTATTATTTCCACCGACCCAATATTTATTAGCCATCTTACGCTCTTATCACTTGTATTGTTATTCCAATATCAGCAAGCGTACCATCTTGTGTCGCTGGAGCTACTAGTTGCAATGCTTCACCTATTGCCACACTACCTCCTGTACCCGATAGCGTTACCGTTGTCCTACTACCCGCAGTCACCGATATAGTACCCAATGCTGTCTGTGTTCCTGCACTATTAACCTTATTCAACGTGAACACTGCTGTACCTGTACCTACAATATTACAATAGCTCACAGTTCCCGCGAGACTTGCTGGTACAGTTACAGCGAACGACATCGGTGCGTGGATAGTAGCACTTGCAGCAGGTTTCCCTGTAAATGGAAAGCAGATACCAACAGGACGATTATCTACATATTGTTTAGTCGCAACACCAAGAGGAACAGTTGGATCACTCCCTATTATAACCTTACCATTTGATCGTTGAATATTAAATGGTGCATCTATATACGTACCAGCATCATCAAAGCGATTGATAAATAAATCATCCGGTGTGCCGCCGCCACCAATTGCCCATCGTCCTGTCGAGTTCGTCCTTAACATTATTTGAGATAAACTAGTTGTGTCTGGCTTATCCAGTAGCACCGTCGGCCATGCTTTAACTATCCCTAGATCACCGGTCATCGTATCACCGGCTTTAAGCACCTTCGTACTATCAGTTGCTGGCTTATTATCTACATACTGTTTCGTTGCTGCATGTAGATTCGAGGTTGGATCAGCAGGCAATACAATCGGCACGAAGGCTTGTATATTCGAATTCGAAGCCAAAAATCGGACGGTCGCCGCTGTCGAAATCGCTATAGCAGTCGTGTCACCAAATATACCAGTACCAGCCGCACCAAAATTAAGTGATGTCAACGATGACGATCCAGTGGGCATTACCAACGCACCGGTCATTGTACCGCCAGCCTTAGCGACACGTAATGCGTCTTGCGTATCTACATATGACTGAGTTACACCGCCTCCACCGCTAATCGGAGCACCAGCAACAGTAGGTGCCACAGCGAAGTCAGCGACACCAGTAGCACGATTAATAGTCAAAGGAGTACCAATAAGAGTACCACTATCATTATAATTCTTAATTGCGAAATTACATCCTACATTCGACCCACTCTCACTAACATTATCGCCTAATATCAAATCCCATCGCGAACCGCCCGACGACCTTCTACCTCTAATTGATGCGTTCTGTGCGTCGCCATTCTTAACTATATCGAGTGACGGATTAGCCATAGTCATCGTTAATGAAGCGGTCATCTGTATGCCATTACACGAAATGGCTCCCGACGCACGCTCGACAAGCATTGCTACACCAAGCAACGTGCCCGCATCATTATATCTATTAAGTCTAAAGTCCGATCCAGAATCCGGCGCTCCTGCTCCGAATTCCGTAGCAGTATCACCTAGCACCAAACTCCAACGCTGGACTCCTCCTCTATATGAAGTAATCTGATTTGAGTTACTACCAGTTGCTTTTCTCAAACTCAAAACAGGCGATGCCTTATCAACAATCAAATCACCTGTCATAGTATCGCCAGTTTTAAGTACTTTAGTACTATCAGTCGCACTAACAGTCACCGTTGGCGTTAGTGTATTCAACGCATCATCATAAGCCCACGTAATTCCCGTACCATTCTTAATCATTCCAGCGACGGCATCCATCGCCTGTTCGTCAGTATATCCTCCGCCAGCAGTAATCGAATCAGTTACGAACTTTCTATTCGCAGCGTGCATATCGGCAGTAGGAGCAGCACTTAATGTTAGAAAGCCGGTCATCGTATCTCCAGCTTTCGCAACCTTCTCGGCATCCAACTCCATCAATGCAGCTTGGACATTAGTCGAACTAATGCCGCCACCCGGAGTTACCGGAATATCAACAGCATTACCCGCGAGAGGCGTAGCTTCGTCTTCACCTAGCAACAATTTACGTCTACGGTCCAACCAATGCGGTTTACCTTGTCGTTTCTGAAGTCGGTTCATCTTATGGCACCAGAACGAGCGTTACACCACGAGCAGCAGCCTCAGCAGCACCGCCAACTAGCCTTACCATATCCAATCCCGTCAACGGTGGCTGCATATGCACATACTTCCCACCCTCAACCATCACACTATACGCCACTCCATCATTCTCATTCTCGACACTAGCCCACGTCTTCCCACCATCAATACTATTCAAGAAGGTCATCGTCGTACTCGTCAACGCAGGACCACAATCTAGTCCAACGATCATTTGCCCACCTACAAAGATAGGCGTACTCACCGTTCCTCCACTCGCAAACGTAGCAGGTTTGCGAATGACATTCATATTCAGATCTTTACCGTCGTTAATAGCCATCTCTCTACCTCGTTGGTGGCGGGATCACACACTGAGCCAGTAACTTCTGCACCTCATTCTGCGCAGATACAAACAACTTCACATTGTCCGCTCTCTGCGTCGTAAACTGAGAACTCTGTATATATATAAAGCCAATGAGAGCGAAGTTCATCACGACAAGTGCGAGTGCTAAAGGCTGAGTCTTCATACTATCCATGAAGCTCATGGCAACCTCAGCGGACTCGCGAACAGGACTCATCGCTTTCCTCTCTTCAAATCTCTAGCGCGTTGTCCCTTCTCTTGCGTCTGTAACCTTTCACTAATCTTCTCCAATCCCGTCCTACCCTCGCTACCCGCTTGTATTGCAGCAGCCATAGCATCCATCAAATCATTCCCACCAAGACCGAAGCCTCTCACTGTCGTCATCTTATCGAACACTTCACTCTTCTTAGCTCTCGGTCCCGTCGATGCCCTAACTGTCGGAGGCGGCATTATACGTCACTCCCACCATTAATATAGAAGTCCATCAATTGCTGCATATCCTGTTGTGGCACTTGTGGCATCACCTTCATATATGGATCAACTTGTGTAGTACCGCCCTCTGGTAGACTACCATACGCGCCAGCTAATCCTCTCATTCCATTAGGATTAGCACCAACATCAGGAGGCGGCGGCATGTCAGCCATCTCGCCTCTATTACCTCTATTAATACGAGGACCAAACTCTCTACCTACAGCATTGCCTCTCTGCGATTCTGCCTGAGCCATTGCTTCGGCAGTAGGTTGATCATCATAACTCCCGCCCCATTGCGTCATCGGTTCTCTATTATACATCAACTCTTGACTCGGTACATTTCCTCCACTCAATCCATCCGGTCGATTCGCCATCGACTCAGGATTCTTCTCCAACTGTTGTTGCTGCTCTAACGCGAATATCTCTTCTCTAAGAATATCTTCAATGCTGGGTCTACGTGGCATCACGATCTCCGATCGTTTGAAGAAAGCGGAGATTGTTTAGGGTTCACTTCGTTCACGTCACATTGCCTCATCATAATCAGCATCAATCGTGACGTGCTTCTCCGCATCGCCTCTAATATGCACGATCTTCAATTCATTCTCATGCTTCACTCTATGCTCTACCACATCAATAGGACGGAATCCTCCGCGGTCTAGTACTTCCTTAGAAGCCATATGCCTCACTTCAGGTATCTTACTCTTCAATCCACTTATAATATTTTCTGCTGCATTCTTCGCATTATTAACAAACATCGCCCTCACATTATCGCTCTGAGCCCTCATTACGTTGTCTATAATCCCAGTAAGAAAGTCCTCATACCGCTCACTCTGTTTAACCGCGCCCACTTTATCCACATCAGTATTACAGACTATACTAATCTCCCTATTACTCAATCCAAATAGTGTAAGTCCCGCGATCACACTAATTGCTCTCGTCCCATTCGTATCACCGGGGAGATCCGCAATATATCTATTAACAGGGATTCGCCGTTTAATCTCAACTATCTCTTCCTCGTCAACACTCTCATCTTGGGCGGCGACAGGTTCGTCACCATCGATAAGTTCGGGAGTAGGAGGCTTATCAACTACGACGCTACCTGTCGCCTTATCAATCTTAGTACCATCAGCTAGTACTAATACGTCAACCGACTCCGCCATTACCACCACCCTGAGTGAAGAATTGCATCAACTGCATCATAGTTGGGTCCATCATTTGCGGATTCATCTGTGGTTGCTGCATCGGACCACTAGGATTAACAGCTTCGGGACTCGGCGGTACATCATAAGGCCAAGGTGCACTTGCCGGTACTCTCTGCATACTTTGATTACGCTGCATCGGTTGATCTTGTGGATAACCACGCGGAACTGGTGTACGTTGCGGCGGAGGTACATCGCCCTTCTCCGCTCCGGGAGGAATTACCTGATTGAGTATTTGTTCTTCAGTAGTATTCCTTATTTCAGGAGGAGTAGAGCGAGCATTAACTGTACCTCGAGTTGTTTGTGGTATAGGTGCAGGCGGTCGTGGTGGCACTTGTTGTTGTGGAGGTTGCGATCCCATTCTGCGCGCTAAGGCGCGTTGATTGTCCATCATCACTGCACGTTCCATTGCCCGATCATCCTGCACTCCACCGGGCATCTGTCCTCGTGCCGCCATCTGCTGATAATAAGTTGGATCATTCCTCACATCGGCTCGTTGTGCATCAATCTGCGCCTTCTTTGTAATCGCCGTCTTAACCGCGGTCTGTACCGCCTGTCTACCTTGTGGATCTTTCATCACTTCCTTAAACACTGGTAGAGCTTGACCAATCATCGGGCCAAGTGTCGCAGTCTCCATACCAGCATTACCACTACTCAACGTTCCCGGAGGAAGTCCTGCTCTTTGTTCCTCAGCAGCGAGTGCTTTCATTGTACCTGCATCAACATTCGCCGCTTGTGTTGGAGGCGCACCAGCAGCAGCAGCATGTCCCTGATTAATTCTCTGCTGAACAGCTTGAACAGCAGGATCAGTATCAGTCGATGCAACTCCCAATGCAGTAGCCGCAGCAGCAGTAGCAGCACGTCCACCCGGAGTTGTCGTTGAAGTACGCGGAGTGGGACCACCACTATTAGGATCGATCGTACCTTTAATCGTAGCAGGAACTACCGCTCCACCTGCACTCGGAGCAGCCTGATTAGAAGGAACGACAGCAGTACCTGGCTCACGGAAATCATCTGGTCTACGTGTTGATGGTGGTACTGCCGCATTAATTGCTTCTTCGCTTAATCCTGCGGGACTTGGACCGGGATGTGGACCGCTACCTTCGCGCCATGCCTTATACTGTTCAAGCCACATCCGTTCCTTTTCACCTTTAACGTAATCCCCATACGTTCCTTCCATTCCTCTCGATGAAGGCTGACTGCGATCATATGGAGTACCTGCTTCTCCTGTACGTTCAGCAGCACGACCCGCAGCATGTCCCGCACCTTTATCAGCAACATTGGCATTCGCTGCTCGTCTCGTAGTCGCTGCACCTTTTGTTAATCCCGGAGGAACGAATCCTGCTAATCTAGTCCGTCCCCTTATATCCGTATCGGGTGGGATTTGCGATCCTCCGCTCATCTGCACATTCTCAGTATTACCAGTCATCGAACTCTTAATCGCTTCATCGAAACCCGGATAACGAGCCATTGCACCCACCTGTTCTGTCGGCGATCTCTGCGTCATTTGTTTAAGGATAGATGATTCAGCACTATCCTCTCTCGATACATTCCGAGTAGGAGCGACAGGTGCTAAGTTCTGGAGTTTAGGCTCGTCGCCTATATCAATATTTTGTGGACTCTTAGTATTAACGCCTGCCCATCTCGTTGTCCCAGTATCTCTTGCCCCGCCCCACTGCCGCCATCCATCCCTTTTAACTGTATCTAATGAAAAGTCTACGTGCTGTTTCCACTGACTAGGATCAGTTGGTTCTATTCCGCGCTTCCTCGCCTCAACACCCAAGCCACCTTGAGTATTAAGTTGAAACAATCCGTAGCTCTTCTCTCTAGGAGTTTTATCGTTCGCGGCAGCAGGATTAAAGCTGCTCTCTTGCTGAACGACCCTCAACACGACAGCGGGATCGATACCCCGTTTTAATGCAGCTTGCGTAATGTAATTAATAATCTCTTGCCTTGTGGGCATATCGGATGGCCCATATAAAGAGGGCGTCACTCTTACGGGGGAGAAGTGACGCCCAGACTAGGGAACGGAGAGTTAGCTGCAATTACAATTTCAAACCTAGCTTTCCACCACCACCATTACCACTCGCGTCCTTCGGATAAGTAGTAATAGTGTTATTCTTCTCAACTGCATCTTGGAAGTTAGCCGAAGTCATCGGCACAATATCATAAGTACCAATCGGAATCATCCCACCATTAACAATGGGATTGCCCGGTTGAGCATTCGGTGTAACTTGTTTCACGTCTTCATTCAGATCGAAGAACATACGTTCAGCAGCAGTACGTCCGCCTCTCGTATGTACAATAGTTGCGATACGACGAGCCATCGCATGACCACGAACAGTTTGTGTACCGCCACTCGTATTATAATCGCGCGGGATAAGAAGAGAGTGTTGTTCTCCGCCGACTCTATTCCAGAGACCGGACCAACCACCTGTCACTGTCGGCATCTCGGTACTCCTTATAGTAGCGATGTGAACAGCATACACAAGCTGACCCTCTTGTCAACCTATATGAAAGTGTGATATGACCAGCCCCGACGACGAAGAACCGACCAGCATATAGTAAGCGGTGACGTCGTTATAATATACATATAATAATAATACAACTTATAATAGCAGTCCAGCCGAATCGTATTGCGCGACGTCTTCGTCGCTCCCTTCCGATCATATTTACAATCACCAATTTTATAAATCGCGCCCTCTTATATAATAGATGGATGTCGAGTTTGTTGTTGGGGGGACTATCGCGCGTGTCTAAAGCCGCGCAAACAGGGGGACAACGGAGCCTCGCTGGTGCCCAGCTCGTCCCCCTTTAGGCCGAGTTTTGGAAACGGGGGGAATACAACCTACAGGATTTAGGGATTAACATATGATTAAGCTTAATCCCCCTACCCATTAAGCTCTGCAATTAAAGAAGTGCCTGTTGGACAAGGGTTTGTCATACGTCGCAGCTTGGCGCTCTTATCTGTATCACCCTACACTCACTAACTCTAATCATCACACTCACATCAACCAACTAGACTACAACTCAAACGACCATCGCTCTTATATAGTGGGCGCGATTGTGTTTGCAATGTGTGTGTCAATAGCGTTGTTCTACGTACCAACTCTTTACACGTATAAGACTTTTCAGATTTGACATAAGCTTTCATAGCGTGTACACTCTTACTTGAGACTGCAATGATGTAGTCTCACAACATGAACTTGTAACTTGAACATGAGGATTGATACCATGGCTAAGCGCACTAAGACTGCACCTAAGGGATGGGACAAAGTTGAGCCCGGACCGGAGCAAGGCACTACATACGAAAGCAATCCAACCACTCTTAACCAAATGCTTTCGAACGTGCCTTCCTACACTTTCGAACACGCTGTTCACTCTGCTCTTAATGCCGCTAACGAGGAAAGCGGCGCAGAGGCTGAAATGGTCTGCTCGTTGTTCGCAAGTGAACTTTGGACGCTGGAAAAGCTGGAAAAGTATTTCGGCGCGGCCAAGTCCCAACGTGTTACCCGTGATGGCAAGCAAGTCACGGATACTTCGATTGAAACCCGTAAGACAATGGAACACGGCATGTTGCTTTCTGTTCCCGAATACCACGCGGCCGTCGAGAGTGTTAGTGTAGCGAAAACGGAATTGCGCTTCACTAGCAAGCAGGATGCACTTGCGATTGCGAAGGCTAAGATCAAGATCAAGAAGCTTGAGGAACCGATCTTGGCAACGCGGCAAATGTTGCATCGTGCTTTCCAATCGCTTTATGCGTGTCGGAAGGAAGGTTACATCAGTGTCCGCATTGGTGACAATGGCGAGTTGATGGTTACTACCGCAGAGAACGAGGAAAAGCCATTCACTGCGAGCGGAATTCGCAAGATCGGCAATGATGCACTCAAGAAGGCGGGCAAGATCACATCTCGCACGCCGCGCCCCAATGGTGGCGATAACGCTGCGCATGTTAGCGTTGCGAATATCGATGCAACGTGTTCGGCAATGAGCGCATTGTTGGAAGACGTTACGTACGATCCGTCTCTTAAGGATCGTAATGAACTTGCGGACACTGCATTGCGCATTGTTCACAAGCTTTCGCCTAACGACTACGTTAAGAGCGATTTGCTACGCGATACCGTCTCGCATATGATGGTTGAGTTGCAGCGTATCATGGGCGCCGACGCTAAGACGGCATCTAAGAAGGTGAAGGCGGCATGACGGACGCGCTATACTTCATACAAGGTATCGTGATGATAGCGATACTAATCTTAACGTTCCTATACGCTTAACGACTATCACCCTCGCATCGAAAGATGCGAGGGTTTTTTTGTGTCTGCATTATTAGTGCAAACACGACAGGAGCGCCCCCGTCTAGGCCACACGCCCTAGCTACACATTTAAGCCTCGACCTTCATCAACGCCACATCCCGTTAGATGTAGCGCCATATACGTATATGCTTGAAACATCATTGTTATTCGTAGAGCCAACTTGACATAAGGGTAGTTCTGTAGTACACTATATGTAGAGAGTGAGCACTTTTGTCTAATGCACTCTCTATCTCGCACATCATATACATATAAGGAGACAACGATGCACGGTATCATTAGTGAGAGTGATCAAATCGCTCTCTATCTCGAACGGGCTAAGGCGTTGATCGATCATCCCGATAAGTGGGTCCAAGAGGCATACGAGCACAAAGGTCGTCGTTGTGCTCTGCAAGCACTTCGTGATGTTGCGAGCGACAGGTTACTCAATAAGCTGAAGTACACTCTCGCGAACATCGACGAGTCGAATGAACCCGATAGTGTGATTGCTAACTTCAACGACAAGCACTCACATGCGGAAGTGATGAACTTATTCGATACGGCGATCGCTCGAGTGCGTTCGTTGAGTGTGTTGCGTACTAGCGTTTAGTAACATCGACCGTTCCGCACGCCAATTGGCGTGCGGAATTGGTCCTAACATGGAGACTAATATGAGTAGATATGTGATTGCTATCGACTTCACTAACGGAAGTAGTTGTGATGTCAGTAATCAGTTCCACACTTATACCGCTGCAATGGACTATGCTCGTGATGGCATCAGTTACAGTGGTGATAGAGTGAAGCGCGTTACCCTAGTGGAAAGAGATGGTTGGCGTCCTAACAAAGCCCTCTCCACTCGTGCATTGTGGGATGCAAGTTGGACAGATGAAAGCAAACGAGCAGGACTGAGGAACGCACCATGAAGGGCGAAGCTTATATCTATAAGACGGATGGATCTAACGAACACTTAGACTTCACTAATCCGCCCGATCTTAAAGTGTTACAAGATGCCGTTGGTGGTCATATCGAAACGGTTCCGTATTGGGTCCGTCATCGTGGTAAACCTTGTGTTGCCTTCTGTAACGAAGAGGGCAAGATACATGGTCTCACTTACAATGCTAAAGCTGACATGGCTTGGGCACTTGAACGTAGTGCGCACGTTCAAGATCATCTCTATGGCAATGTGATCGTACTAATGGGCGATCGCGAATTCATGGGGGCACTATGAGTTGGAAGTTGGAAGTGCAAACTGACAATACGAATAAGTGGTATAGTAACGCTCTCGCCTTCTCTACTAAGCAAGAGGCTGAGTGGTCTGCAACAATACTCGCTGAGCATTGGGTAATAGTAAAAGCTTGGCGCATCGTTGAGTCTACTAAGCCGGTAAATGCCACATGTAACGAGTATGGTAAGCATCAAATCTTCCCATTGGAGATAGAATATGAAGGACAACGAAGAGTGGTTTAAGAAGATGGGCTTCGAGGTAATCAAGCTCGAACCGGGACTACATGTCAACTGCGATCTGTGTAATGAGGATTACATGGATAGTGAGGAGACTGGAGGTTTAATGTTCCAGTCGAATGCTGTCTGTCCTAAGTGCGTACCAGCAATGGAGAAGGATGCTGCTCGCTTCGGTGAAACTCGTTTCATTGGTAGACGTGCTAAACCGGGTGAGACATTTCGTGACTTCGTATATCGTATAAGGAAAGGTGACTAAAGATGACTAAGAAAGACTATCAAGCTCTCGCCGCCGCTCTTTATGAGGCTCGCATGACTCCTAAAGAGCGACTTAAGCTAACTGATATCATCGCATCAGTTTGCTTACGTGATAATGCGAACTTCGATACGAAGAAGTTCTTCGAAGCTGCGGGCGTCAATGGAAAGATGGAGGTTAAGTGATGAGATGCATCCATTGTGGATACGGTTCGTTAGTTCGATCTAACTTCCGATTATCTGCTAATGGTATGCCGTACTGTAAGAGCGAGGCGAAACCAGAGTGTGAAGTAGCAAGAATGGAGACTAGAATGGCTTATACAGATAAGAATTACAAGACGAAGAAGGCAATCAAAGATGACATTGCGAAGGGCGTTAAGATCACTTGTCATCAGCCTAACGGTGATCTTACTGGCGTTAGTGCTCCCACTGATGGACGCATCTTCCTTGAAGGCCCTCATTATCCTCAGCCTCATCGTTGGTATGCTGAGGGTGAGATGAAGGATGGTTACTTAGTGAGGATTAAGTGATGACTTACAATCTAACTGTGACTATCAATCATCCAGATGATAGCGAAGAGACCTATCCATATGAGGACTGTAAGTCTCTAGACGATATGATGACTATAATAAATGATGAGTACTCGCCGTGGACATCTCTCGTTATTGTAGTCAGTCGTAAAGAGGAGAATTGATGCGACTTACAATCCCGCCAAATACCCCATTGCTCTCGATAGAAAGGCTCGCTGAAGGTTGGGCCATTTGGATACACACAAATGGAAACGAACTGAAGCGCCCCCACCGCGAGCGCAATGGCACCTTCTTGTACCTGAGTGTTGACGGACATATCGACAGAACAACTGTATCAGGAGGTATTGTTGTTGATCTGATCGAAGTTATGCCAAAGGTGCAACATGGCGAAAAAGAAGACAGCTAGTCTTACATATATAACTCTCCGCGTTAAGAGGCCGATGTCTAAAGCTGAGTCTGAAATGATCGGTGAGATCAAAGATGCAGCTACTAGGACATGGGAGATAGAGCGGCAGTCTTTGCTATTTGAGATTGCTGTTCTAGCTAGGGATAAGACGAAAGCTATCTCACTATTACGTAAGATGCTCAGGTCTCCTGACCTAATAATCGAGTCGCGTAGTGGAGTGTCGAAAGATGTCACGAAAATTCCGCCCACCAAACGAAAGAAAAGACGTGTTCAAGTTTATACAGATTAGGGGTGACGATGACTGTTGGCTATGGACAGGCGGTTTAGTTGGCAGAGATAGTCGTCCCTACTTTAGTGTAGATGGTAAGAAGCTTCTCGCTTATCGTATCGTCTACGAATTGATGACGGGTGAGACGTTACCAAGTGGTACGTTCATCCGTCATCGCTGCGATAACAAGATATGCTGCAATCCACATCACATGGAGAAAGGATCGCACGCTCAGAACATGGATGACATGAAGGAGAGACAAAGACACGGTATGCCCCACACTACCGTGAGGCATATTAAGAAGTTGATCTTACAGAAGGTGCCTTATAACACTATAGCTGAACGCTTTGGTGCGTCTAAGTCACTGATATCGGAGATAGCGAATGGTCGTGCCTACTCTCACATCCATCTACAAGACGGTCGCTTTTCTGATCCAGTATATAGCGAAGATACGCTCGCGAAGGGAGTAACTAAGAGTGATTGAAACTATCTTCATGACGTTCCTATGGATCGGTGCGATCTATTGTGGACTAGCAATGGTCTACTGTCTAATGGGTCTAGTCCTTGATCTATTAGGTTATGATCTCACTATAACAAGGAGATAAGAATGGCTAATACACATAAGCTCTATTCGTTCAAGGATAAAGACCCTATCATCGATGTCTTAAGGACATTGGTACAGACTCGAGCCGAACTAGAGAATGTATCTCTAGTTCAAGTGTTGAAGATGGTTGAAGAGGAGACAAACGGTGAGATTAAGTGGGCGACCCCTTATGCGTGGTTTCATGGACCGACTAAGTATCCACGATATGATACCGTGGCTCGACTATATCTATCGATGCGGGCTTATTCGCGTAAGCCAGTACAGATCGGAGATACGGCAGTGGGTACGAGTAGTGTATTGGCTTTACATAGAAGGAAGGTGGCATGAGATTAAGGGACGACAATTCGGCAATCGGACCTATCTTAGTCGTCTTTATCTCCCTATGGATAGCTATCATCGTTATCCTCTACTACGCTTTCACTCGGTGAAGTATACGATACTACTGGCACTACTCCCGTTAGTAGTGTGGTTGCTAATACCAAGTGAAGCTGTAGATGCGGAGGTAGTGGAGACTAAGAGGGTAAAGACGGAGACCATCAAGCGCACGCCGCAGGCGGATTTCGAAGCGAGATGGTTTCCTATCTACGATCCACCGAGAAGAGTGAGAACGATACCGATAGTTAAAGAGGAGATTAAAACTGAGGAACAGCCACAAGATAACGATCAATCTGCGCGACCTTTGGTCGCTCCAAATAGCCGTAGCATTGAACCTCGCACTAAACATCGCCGTAGTGTTAGGTACGCTTATCGCGATATATGTTCTCGGCATCACATGAGGAGAGTGATCACGAATGGAGGTAGAAGTTGGCGTTGTAGACGAGTATGATGTACTTATAATTGGTGACTTCAAACTTGGAGATGACAAATGGCTAAAGTCAAAGCGCGTATCATACCATCGTCGCCGATACAGAAGTTAGTAGACGAGTTAGGCGACATCCACGAGCAGAGGAAACAGATCGAGGCGAGAGAAGAACAGTTGAAGACACAGTTAAAGACATTCGGTGCGGGTGTCTACGATGGGAAAGTGTTCGTAGCGATGTCTACTGATAAGACTCGTAGCTCTTATAAGGCTGAGCTACTGAGAATACACGTAACTGAGGACGTTCTTAAGAAATGCTCAGTTACTTCTGCTTACTTGGAGATTAAACTTCAGAAGCGGAGCCTGACTTGACTTAAGGTTTTAGATGTGCTACACTACTTACTTGAGAGTGAGATTGTGTCATCTTGAGTTGCTCATTGTAGATGGCACAAGGCGATGAGTGTGATTGCTGCCCCGCGAGTCATGCTCATCGCCACCTTTTCCTTATATTATATATGAAAGTCCTAGCAGTTTTAACTGACGTTTTGTTTTGTTGTAGCTAGGCAAATCCCCACCTAGGAGAATACAATGACGGTATCTCCGATAAGCCGTCCTGTCGTCTATAAAGGCTTCGTTATAAATGTAGAGAAGAAGAATGAATGTAAGTACGTCTTCACTATTAATCAAGTTGTCGAGATGAAGTTATCAGGAATTGCGCAGGATCTACCTGAAGCATTTGAGAAAGCCCGAGCTATGATAGATAAAATAACGGAGGCTAATGATGTCTAATTTCATCTTCCCCGACGACTTAACTACAATCCCCCCACAGCAGTATAGGCTATATCTTGTACAGATACGTGAGAAGCGTGCTAGAATAGGTGATAAGATTGAACGCCTAAGGAGGCTCACAGGTAAGCTAACCGCCGGACTCGCACGAGACAAGGTGGAGCGGGAGCTATTGAAGTTTAAGAAGCTGCTAGTTAAGGCTGATGAGTTGATAAGTGAAGCGGAGAATAGACTGAATAATGTGGTTGGGCTACAGTTGCAGATCGATGACGCAGATCGACCCCCGGAGGCAGCAGAATGAAGATAAAAGCACGCGACGTAGAGCAAATGTATCGCGAACTAGGCCCCGAAAGGGCTAGTCTACAGATACATATTGTTATATTAGAGCACTTAGGTGCTATGAACGAACAACTTAACGAAACTGCTAATACGTGTATGAAATTAATGGATATGCTTGGGGCAACTGCCGCAGGTTATGGTGATTTGAGAAGACAGGTTGAACGATTAAAACGTAAAGTACCTGACGATGATTTACCGGATATAGTGCAATGACTGATGAGATCAACAAGATCGAGCGGTTGACGGTAGCATTGGAGATTATCGCCGGTCGGCGGCAGTGTCTCGACAATTTGATGGGTAATGTGGATGTGGCCTGCGCGGCATTGGATGGGAAGCGAGTGGCGTCTCTTGTTTCAGTTGACGAATTAAATCTAATTAAGGCGTTTTGGCGTGCAGACCCATCGTGTTTACACTTGAAATGCAACGATAAATGCAATCCAGTGACAACTCATTGTGGTATTATCGATGAATATGACTGACCTCATTATAATTGATGGTTCTCACTTTTACGCCGCTGTAATTATGAAGGACGATCATGTAGTGAAGACTGCGCCGATTGTTCACTATATGAAAGGGTGGACACTTGAGAAGGTGAAAACATACTGTAGGAGGAAAAGGTGGAGATTAGTATTAGACGAGCTACAGAAGCCGATAGAGACTTAGAGTGGATAGATCATACGAGGGCTAGTGCGATAAATACGTGTCCTATGTGGGGCATGGTGAGGTATATAGAGGGGAAAACGCCAACAGCAGAAGGTAGAAATCTCGCCTTGGAAACTGGGAGCGTGTGCCATGACGTATTTGCCGCCGCAAGATATGCTTCCTTATTTGACGGAAGTTTCGGCGATCTTGCTAGAGAACATGCTGAGAAGCACTTCGGCTCAAGTCGGTATGCTCAGATGTACTCCAGTTTCAACGCTGCTGAGGGGTCGGACAGTCAAAGAACAAGTTTTAGTTTGGAAGCCATCCATACATCCGGGTACTACGACGATCCAAGAGATAAGCGTCGCACTTTACAAAACATCGAAGACGCATGTCGAATGTACCTTAACAATTATAACTACGAAGCATGGACCCCTTATATTGACGAAGCAAGTGGATTTATCGGAATCGAAGTACCATTCGATCTTGTCATCGAGCATGATTGTGGGCGCTTTAGATTCGTGGGTAAGATCGACGCGATCATTGATAATAGAACAACAAGAGAGATTGAAGTCCACGAAAATAAGACAGGAGCAAGAATCAACGAAGCGTGGGCCTTGTCCTTCCACATGTCTCACCAAGTTACGGGCTACCTCGCAGCAAGCAAACTTATCCTTCCATCCGAGGCAGGAAAAGATATCAATAGCTGTGTGGTGCACGGATTGCAAATCCCACTACCTCGTTCAGTGGAGATTGGGAGCCTTGTTATCGAGCGAACTACTAGACACGAAGAAAACTACGCACGCTGGCTCGCATGGCTCCTAGATACACACGCGACTATAAGTAAGTATAAGAAAGATATATATAATAGCCCTATGTATACACATTCTTGTAATCGCTACTTCCAACCTTGTCAGTTGATACCCTTCTGTACTGCGTCTAGAGATGAGCAAGAGATGTTGTTAAATGAAGAATTTAGAAGTGATCAATGGAACCCACTAACGAAGGAGGAATAGATGTCTAGAGAAAGTCGAGAGAAGTATAACCTTCTCGAGTCTGCCCTCATTGAAGCTGTAATTGCTATGAGAGAAGACATTGCTAACCTCGAAGATCCACCGAGCTACTTGAACTTCAATATCGAAGTCGACGGTCGCGTTTTAGATGGTGATGTTGAGATCAAGTTTATCTTTGAAGGTGGTAGTTATACTCAAGTTACGAAAGGAGGCCACTTGGTTAGTGTAGTTGACGAGTATTTGAGGCGATATGGCTGGAACAAGCGCAACGATGCACTCTGTCTTCCAAAGGTGAATGATGGCCCAAGAAACAATGACATCCCATTCTGAAGAAGCTATAATTGTTAAGGGCGTGCCGATAGGGCGAGCTAGTGCTGGTAGCGGACGCTTTACTGCACTTATATGGGGACCGTCTGGAGGCGGGAAGACTACACTAGCTTGTACTGCCCCCGGTCGGAAGTTGATAGTGAACTTCGATCCTGATGGACATGATAGTGTCGCTTATAGGAACGACGTAGATGTTCTCGACTTCTCAAAGAGCGCGTACGGCATTACCGAAACGTTCAAGAATGAGAATGAACCACTCGGTCTTACGCGAAGTGTGTTGGAGCGTTATGATACTATTATTGTTGATAGCATCACTAACGCTTCTGACAAGGCTTTAGATGCCGGTGTGCATTCAGGCATGGTCAAGGGTAGTCATGTAGAACGCCCTGCTCCGGGTAGTTACCAATTCCGGAATAGGCTAACATTGAAGTTGATCAAAAATGTCCTACGAATTACAGGTCAATATTCTAAACACTGTATCTTTATCGCCCACGAAGACAGTCCAACTAAAACTGACGAAGGAACAGTACTCTTTGTTAGCATCGCTTTGGGGGGATCACTACCGGACAGTGTGCCTATCGATTTCTCTGAAGTCTGGTGTGTCTACGAAGTCGCAGGAAAGGGGAAATATATTGGAATTCGCCCTTGTAGATCAAGAAAACCAATGAAGACACGACTCTTCGCTACTAATAAGGAACCGGAATTCCCACTTACTTATGATCCTGGTATACAGAAAGGAGATACAGTTAGTAGGTGGTGGGAGTTGTGGAATCTTAATAATAAGAATAAGATACCGATACCGGGTTCTAGAGAATATGAGACGCTTTTGAAAAACGCTATGGATCACAAGGACTTGTAGGGTAACTTTAAGTTGTAGCTATATTTGGTGGCTTGACAGGCTTGCAACCTGAAGTCACAATATTAAAGCCAACCCACAAAGGACATACAACCATGGATAAAGAGCACGTTAATATGCGTGGAGACGATCTTGGCTCTATCATAGAGTACACTGATGACATTGATGATGCCGAGATGCCGCTTCCACTTCCTGAAGGCACTTACGAAGCTGAGATCAAAGCAGTAGAAGCGAAATACAGTGGTAACAATAAGAAATATGCGGCTGTTTCCTTCTACATTCCTACCGACGCTTTCCCTGCCGACTATCCGATTGATGAAGCTCCTGATGGACTTGTACTTATTTATAGGAAGCTGTCACTTGAGAATAACAAGATGAGTAGGTTTAACCTTAAACGGTTCATTCAGAATGTAGGTGCTCCCCCCGTAGGGCGTTCGCTCGATCTGACACAGTGGGTCGGATTGAAAGCGAAGATTGTGATCAAACACGATACGTGGGAAGGCACTACTCGCCCAACTGTTGACAAAGTACTTGCATCGGCTTAACTTATCATTGTCTCTAACCTGAGAGACTTCCATGACCAAAACATCAAGGAGTGGTAAAATGGCAGAGGAAAAGAAGCGTCGCCGGTCGAGTGGCCCGCGCAATATGAAGCCGACGTATCTTGTCTATCGCGGTGAGGACATTGAAATCCTCGCAGTGTCGAAGGATGCGTTCGAAATTCTCAAACTTGCTCAGGGTGATGACAGTGTTAAGTACACTGACGTGAGCGAGTTTACGCGGAAGAATAAGAATAAGCTCTCCGTTGCTGCTTAGTGTGTCTTAGCCCACATTGAGTAGTGAGAGGGGGAGTTTGCACTGACGCACAGACTCCCCTTTTTCTTATATCATATAAACAAATGAGGTGACACTATGTCAGCCATTCCGGTAGAGGATGGCTTGGAATTGGAGTTACTATTTGATGAGAAACAGAGACAAGCAATTGAAATTTGTGTTAACTCTGCCAACCGCATCGCATCTGTTACGGGTAGTGCGGGTACTGGTAAGACGACGATCATTAAACGTACTGCGGAAATCTTACAGGAGCAGGGTAGAAAGGTTGTATGCTGCGCTCCTACAGGCAAGGCGGCTCGAAGAATTCGTGAAGCTACAGGCTTTGATGCAATCACCATACACAAGCTACTTGAATTCCCTAAACCACATGAGCGAGACGAGAAGACCGGACTTCCATTAAAGGAAGGACACCCTAAGAGACATAAAGATCTGCGACTGAAATATGATGCTGTTATTTGTGACGAATATGCGATGGTTGGTCACGCACTTAATAGACAGCTTATCGACGCTTTACCAAATGGTGGTCTCCTTAGATGCTTCGGAGATATCAACCAACTCCCCCCGATCGAAGACTATAAGATAAAGAAGAATGGCTACGAGTTTACGCCATTTGAGCGTTTGCTTAAGGACTTTCCGTCTGTAATGCTAGAGAAGGTGTATAGACAAGGTGAAGGCTCAGGGATATTCTTAAATGCGCGCGGCATAGTGAGAGGAATGATCCCTACGAAACGTGACGATTTTCGTATTATTTTTACAAATGAACCAACCAATAAAGTTGAGGAATATGTATGGAATGAGGCTTATAAGTATAAGGAAATTGAGAATCAGATAATTGTAACTGGACATAGGGGATGGATTGGTACGTATGAGTTAAATCAGCGGATACAGTGTATACTAAACCCCGACCCTTATGGCGCTTTCGATCCTCCTAGACATAAGTGGCATGCAGATAAACCGATCACACTTGGGCTAGGTGATAAGGTAGTTTGCACTGAGAATATTTATGATACAAGAGATTACTTTGAACGTTATAGCGAGTTTGATGACCAGGGTAATCCTGTTCCTAGTTCTTATATAGATCCTCTTGATGAATGCATGATGCTTAATGGTGAGATTGGTACGATAAGTGAGATTGAAGAGACTGAGGATGGAGAGAATGTAAAACATGTAATTATAGATTTCGGTGATCGCGAAGTACTCCTCCCGCATACGGTACATGAGAAGAACCCCTATAACACTAGTGTGTATCAGACGTCATTCTTGAAATCGATAGATTTAGGTTACGTACTTACTACACATAAGTGTCAAGGTAGTGAGTTCGAAGAAGTTATATATGTACTTAATAAGTCGAGTAAGTGGTCACAGGGCCGCAAGAACCTCTATACGGCAGTTACGCGGGCTAGAAAACATGTAATCGTGGTAACAGATAGTACTAGTCTTAACTATTCAATGTGGAAACAGGAACGATGATCACACGAGAGAAAGGCAATCGACACATAGTGTTTAATTGCGATGGATGTAGTGAAGTCGAGAATACAGAAACAGACGACTTCAACGATGCGCTGTTGATAGCAAAAAGGGAAGGATGGACAAGCGATAAAGATGATGGCAAGTGGATGAATTGGTGTCCGATCTGTACAGATAAATGAGCAAGTTCGCTTGTCCGAAATGCGGCTCCATTACGAAAGTTCTGGAGTCGCGTCCATCCATTCCACTAGATGGTAGGAGAAGGAGACGCCAATGCTATCAAGGAAACTGCCGCTTTAGGTTTACTACAGTAGAGAGGATATACGTAAAGGAGAAGAAACATGAGCGAAAGATTCCTCGTCGTTATACTAAACGGACCATCGAATTGCGGTAAGGACACGATTATAAGTAGGCTAATGCATGCGACAACGCCCTATATGATACTTAATCATAAACATATAATGGGTTGGCATGAGAAGATGGTGATGCCACTTAGAGATATGGTCTGTGGCCTATTTGGGTTGAATGGCTATCAGTATGAGACGATGAAAGACGACCCAATATTGCCTAATGGGGTGACACCGAGAGAAGCAATTAAACATTTAGATATACATTGGTCCCGGCCGCTCTTTGGTGAGGATTTTTTAGGTAACTTGTTAGTAGCTGAATTGAAGCGTAATCACAGACGCGCGAGACCTTTTGAGTTTAAAGATCAAGTTAATATACACTTTGTAGATGCGGGTGTCGAACCTGAATTTCAGGCGTTGAAGGCGGCATATGGTGATAGGGTTAAGGTGATACGTGTTTATCGGACTGATCTTGAATTTGATGATACGAGAGAGTGGCTAAGTCAGTGTAATGGCATTGTCCATAACCATGAGGGTAAGGTGGATGAGGCTGTTGATAAGGTACTATTGTTTATAAACGAATGGTTGGAGAGGATAGATGATAAAATCGATGCCGGAACTACAGCAGGAGTTTCTGAAGAAGGCGCGAAGCATTAACTTGAAGGTTGATTGTGGTAGTGATGGTACGTTTAATTCTGA